>ERZ1026958.7-NODE-7-length-116503-cov-12.589525_pt1 | contig 116503 bp, 95 predicted proteins | sample MGYA00519567_ERZ1026958 | MGnify/ENA primary metagenome ERZ1026958 (study PRJEB26926, sample SAMN06164518) | human gut metagenome | biome: ENVO:00009003; feature: ENVO:2100002; material: ENVO:00002003 | host: Homo sapiens | place: USA | collected 2012 ...
GAATATTTTTTAATCTCCGTTTACAAAATCGTAAGGCAAATAATTGAATCCGCGGAAAATACGGCTGTTTACAGGCGGTTATTTCCAGCCGTCAGGAATCAAAATAGCCGCGTTTTTCTCCCTTTCTTCCCGTTCGAAGCTGGCCAAATAGTTTTCCGTCGTTTTCAGATCTTGGTGGCCGAGGCTTTCCGATATATAGGCGATATTCGCCCCGGCACGCTTCAACACCGTAGCGAACGAATGACGCGCCGTATAGGTCGATATGTTCCCTATTCCGAGCTGCTCCCCTACTTCCTGCATCCGCTTGTTGATCGCACGGGTCAAATACATCGTTTTCAACTTCTGGTGCATCGCGTCCTCCGTCCCGTCGAGAACCGGAAATATAAAGTTATTACGCCCCGGGGGATTGCCCCAGCGGTCGATAATAGCCTGCATTTGGGGAACGACCACTACCCGGATTTCCTTGCGGGTCTTGGTCGTGTGCTCGGTCTTTTGACGCACGAAACAGATTTCACCGTCCACAATATCACGGTACCGCAATTTCACGAAATCGGCGACGTTGATCCCGTTACACAAGTAGAGGAACAGCCAATAATCCCGGTATTTGGCCGTCGCTTCGCTCCCGTCCTCATAGCGGGCGATCCGCCCGATCTGCTCCAGCGTCAGAGCCAGCTTGCGCCCCTCGCCCTCCTGTATTTCATACCGGCCCCGCCCGAACGGGTATTGCGTTTCCTTGACGATACCCAGACGTCGGGCATCGTTCATTATCGCCCGCAGGTGGCGCAAGTGTATCGATATGGTTGTTTGCACCTTCCCCTCTTTGGTCAGAAAATCCGCATATCGTTTCAGCCACGATACGGTAACGGCGTCAAACTGTATGCGCTCCCCGGCAAACCGCTCCAGCCCTTTCAGCACATTGTCATAAACGAGCATACTGCCAACGCGCCCGGCCTTTTCCAGCTCGGCGATTTTGGCCCGGAACATCGCGTTTACCGTATTGGACGCTGCCCCCTTCAGTCGATCGTTGAGGGCATCCAGCGAAAACCCGCCGTTACCCGCTAAATTCTCAACGGCCGCTCGCACTATCTGGTAGCTGCTCTCTATGTCTTTCCGGACCGCTACAAGGGCACGCGCCTTTGTCGCTCCAAGCATCTCCCACTCTTCCGGGGTCAGGTCTTTGCCCGTAGGATAGTAGCGGCGATCCCGGCGGTAGGTTACGCGAATTTTTACTGGGTATTTCTCGTTTGGTTTCGTACGGCGGGTGTCAAGCATCGCGGCCACCGTTATTCCATCTTTTGAGTAGTTCATTTTTGGTTATAGATTTTGGATTTGCACACACATTTGCACACACAATTTGCACACAAATATACGCATTTAATCAAACCAAACAAAAACAGAGTAAAACAAAATAGCTATATTTGCCACTGAAATACAGCTATTTATAAAACAAACAAGAAATTACCAAAAAATAGCAAAAACCCCGAAATTACGCCTACGGATCAGAAGGTTACAGGTTTGAGTCCTGTCGGCGTCACAAAATAATGCAGCGACCTGTTTTTCGACAGGTCGCTTTTTGTTTTCGGCTGCACGACCATAGCGCAGTTGCCGATTCTCTCTTTCTCCGCCTTGTACTCCCGCCGACTTACACCCGGGAAAATTTCCGTCCTCCCATAAAATCCATACGGAATCCGTCCGTACCGACGCCCGATCATAGCAACAACTTTGAGATTCCCGTCAGCGAAAAGCACCTGAAAACGAATCGCCAAAACATCCAAATTCTTCCCAAAAGAAGCACGAAGCCCCTCTCCAACGGCAACTCGACAATGTGCCCCCTCACCCTTCCTGCCATTTATTTTATGCAATCCAAGGTACTTACTCAACAAGCACAATGCGATTCCGGGTTCAATCGATCTAAATACACAATCCCGAAAAAAATCGAACTCGCCTTCTTTTCGAATTTATAAAATTTTACGAATAGACCACAGATTTTACAATTCAAATATTAAAATATACAATTTAACAAATCGGTAAAATTTGCAAAATCAATTCTTTTTATTATATTTGTAATAGTGCGCTCCTCTTTTACTAACTTAAAAATCATGTTATGTTGAATTTCGCCCAACTGAAGTTTCTCCTAACTGGATTAACTTTACTCACCGTACTCGCTGCGTGCAGCGATGACAACACTTCGACGGAAGCTCCTCCTGCAACCATCGAAATCGCAGAGCTCTCCCCGGAAGCAGACAACGTTTCTTTTCGATTAATTCCGACCAATGCTATCTCGATGGCTTACAAGATCGAGATCGAGGGGGGGGGAGATGACGCCGATTTCGTTTCGATAGAAAGCTCCGAAGAAAAAACGGTCGAAATAACCGACCTGACCCCCGAAACCTCTTATAAGCTGACGGCGATCGCCTATAACGCCGACCAGCGCCCTTCGAATCCGGCCACCGCAACATTCACGACCCCCGAAAAACCGACCACGCCGGATCCCGACAAGGCAACCATCTCCATCGAAGAGGTGAAAGCCACCTATAATTCGGTAACCTTTACCCTGAAAACCGCCAATGCAGCCCGCTTCGGCTACAAGGTCGATGTTCCCGACGGAACGGCCGAACTTACGTTCGTAAACGGCTCCGAAGGCGGCACCTATACAACCGACAACCTGGAGGCGGCGACCGACTATCAAATCACCGCCGTCGCATATGACGAAAACGGGCAGGCCGCCGATCCCGTCACCCACGCATTCAAAACCGAAGCCCTTCCGACCGGCCCCGCCGTCGTTTCGATCGAAGAGGTCGCTACGACCCACAGTTCGATCCGCTTCACCCTGAAACTCGACAATGCGGTCCGGATCGCCTACAAGGTCGATGTCCCCGACGGAACAGCCGAAATGACCGTCGTCGAAAAGCCACAGCAATCGACCTTCCTGGTCGGCAGCCTCCAGGCGGAAACCGACTACGTATTGACAGTCGTAGCCTATAACGGCAAAGACGAACCGTCCGAACCCGCCACGCATTCGTTCACGACCCCCGCCTATACCGCATTCGCACGGATCGACGCCGTGGCGACCGCACACGGAATCTATCTCAAGGCCGACGTGGACACCGGCAAATTCCCGCTCTATTTCCTGAAAATTTTCGACCCGGACCTTACGGAATCCAGCGCCGATTTCGAAGAGCATTTCAAGGTCGATTCCCGGGAGCAGTTCATCCATTACCTCGAAGTCGCCTCACTGACAGCGGGCCTCAAAACCGCCTCGTTCGAAGAGTGGAACAAAACCCTGCTTTCGACCCGGTCGCAGCAAGTCCTTCTCTACGCCGCTCCCGTTGTCCGGCAAGGGGTCGATGTCGTCTGTGAAGACTACGGCGAAATCATCGAAATTCCGCTGACGATCCCCGCCCGCGACGAACTCGGAGCAGGACAGGCCGCTGTCACGCTGGGCGAACCGCAGGTTGCGGGCAAAGAGTTGGAGATCGCCCTGACAAAACAGGACGGCGTCGTTTCCTACTATGCCGGCTATGCGACCAAGTCCGACGTCGAAGCCGCAGGCACCCCGGAACAATTCGTCCAGGCCGGACTGGATGCGAAGACCTATGACTACGACATCACGGCCGACTTCCAAGGCACCTGGAAAACAGACCGGCTTTCGCCGGGCAGCGAATATTACTTCTTCTCGTTCGCATACGATGCCGAAGGCAAGTTGGGTCCCCTGCAATACAAGGAGTTCCACACGGAAGCCGCAGGCACCGACTACGATACGTCGCTCACGGTCGATATTGCCCTGAAGACCGCATCGTTCACCTCAGCGACTTTCTCCGTCAAACGGAACGGCTTCGAAAAAGCTTATTACAACTTCATCACCAAAGCCGATTTCGACCGCAAATACGGCGGCAATGCGGATACATACGTTCAACGAGAGTTGATCGGCAAAGAGAGTGGTTATCCGATAACGCTATACAGCGACAACGACATCAACGGATCCCGTTTGGCATACGATACGCAATACGTACTGATCGCCCTGCCCGAAGCCGACAACGAAGACAGATACGGCGTTCCGACGGTGGTCGAGTTCGAAACCCTCGGCTACGAAGCTACCGGCTCTGCGACGGCGACCATCGCGGTAAATTCGATCACGGACAATTACGGCGTATCTTTCTATGCCTCGGTAACCGTAACCCCCGGAGCCGATTGCGCAGGTTACTATTACGCAATGATCGAAAAAACAGCCTACGATGCAGCAGCCAATCTCGGTGAAACGATCTGCAAACAAAACGGCGTAAAATACCGTGCCGCCACCGAAGACACGACGTTCTCCACCGACTACTATTTCGCAGAAAGCTATCTGGTCCTCATCCCGGTCGATAACAACGGGAAAATGTCGGCTCCGGTCACTTCGGAATTATTGACCACGAGCGCCAAATAAAAAGCAATCAAATAAACAAACACGCAGAACTCCCAACCTGTCCGAAACCTCGCTGCACGGGGTCCCCGTGACGAAGGGAGAGCCGGTTGGAACACGTCGCTTTCAGCGGCAAAGGCACAACCGGAACATCGAGCACATAAATTATCAAAAAAACAACCCTAAAATAATCCGACTATGAAATCTTTGAGTAAAGCAACCTTCCATTTACTGTGTTGCATCCTGCTATTGGGAACTTACCAGATTTACAAAGTATGGGTGTTAAATGAAAACAAGAACTAAACAAGTGCAAACAAATGCACTAATTTACAGTGTATTATATGGGGGTTGATGTTTTCTATTGTTTTCATTCTTTTCAGTTGATTGGTTCTTTTTCGGTGCATTTTTGTTTCTTATTTGTTCCTCAAACTCGGCTTTTATTTGTAGTTTTGCAGCAGATATAACGAGCAAAAGAGGAGGGAATATGCCACGAGTAAAAAAGCCTGCAAAAGTCAAAGAACCTGTCCGTCTGCGGATGAAAGAACTGGCCAATGGAAATAAGAGCTTGTATCTGGATATATACCGGAATGGCAAACGGACATACGAGTATCTGAAGATGTACCTTATTCCCGAAACAGATTATAATGCCCGTAGGCAGAATCAAGCGACAATGGCTGCCGCCAATGCCATCAAATCGAAGCGCATCATCCAACTTACCAATGGTGAGGCCGGAATCGAACACAGGGAAAAAGTTTTTCTTTTGGACTGGATGGAGACCTACAAAGAGAATCAGGCGAAGCGTGGTAAAAAGGACGGGAACCAAATCATGGTAACTATCCGCATACTGAAAGATTTTGCGGGTGAAAGCATGACAATGGATCAGGTCGACAAGGCATTCTGCCAAGAGTATATCGACTATCTGCTGACGGAGTATCGCCCCAAAGGAAAACGGGTGTCAAACTTTACGCTTCACACTTATTACCGTATTCTGAACGGAGCTTTGAATGCCGCCGTTCGTGCGGATATTATCAAATCCAACCCATTTACAAAGATCAACAACTCGGATAAGATACGCTTGCCGGAGAGCAAACGCTCGTATATGACCATTGAAGAGGTCCGGACACTGATTGCTACTCCGATGAAGAATAAGGCCGTAAAACAGGCTTATTTGTTCTCTTGCTTCTGTGGATTGCGAATAAGCGACATTATCGGTTTGAGATGGAAAGATGTTTTTGTGGATAGAGGTCAATATCGCCTTGCTGTGTCCATGCAGAAAACCAAAGAGCCGATTTATTTGCCGCTTTCACCAGAAGCGTTAAAGTGGATGCCGGAGCGAGGAGACAAGGTGGCAGAAGACCACGTCTTCGACTTGCCGAGTCCAACGATGATAAACCTGCTGCTCAAACCATGGGCGAAAGCGGCCGGCATAGACAAACGCTTCTCATTTCACACCGCCCGTCACACGTTTGCGACGATGATGCTGACGCTTGGCGCCGACCTCTATACCACCTCGAAGTTGCTCGGTCATGCCGACGTGAAGATGACACAGGTATACGCCAAAATCATCAATCAGAAAAAGGACGATGCAGTCAATCTAGTGAACGGGTTGTTCGACTGAAACACGAACGGTCCTTTGTACCGGAGCGGCCATATATATTTTAGTTTACTTTAGTATCTATATATAAGGGAGAAAAACTAAACTAAACCATTTTCAAGTAAACAATCGAAAGGAAATCGGCGGCGAAAGTTTGATCCAAATAAGGGCTTTTACCGCCTTATATAAAAGGAACAAGTCGTCTATAGTATTGACCTTCCGCCAATGAAAAATATCTCTGAATAGGCTGCTGGAATATGCTGCCCGACTCGGATAACGGTTCCCGTTTCTTCTTTCTGTTCCCCTTATATTGCTTGATAGACGTGCGTGATGCCGGAGGAACTCAGATGGTAATTCTGCGTCGGAATATACCAACCTGTTTGCCACTTTATAATCAGGCCAATATTGGACAACGAGACTGCCCCTGCTTGCAGATTGTGTGGCAGCCCTCCCGCCGCCGAACGGTGGTAGGGGTATTAGGCTCCCCAAAAAGAAATTTCGTGGCAGACGGGCAAGCCCGTTGGAGAATGGTTGTGGCAAGAACATAACACAATTATTGAAGCGAATTATCGCTAAACTTCCACTTGATTATTCAGGATTTCAACTACCCTTTATCCAAAAAACACAAAAAAATACAGCCGAATGGCGCTGTATTTTTTAGCCAAAAAAGGTAATTTAATTTAGCCACATATGGAAATTCTAAAATATAGTATTATCTTTGCCTTATAATCAGTATATAGATATGAAGACATATAAACCGAGAATTGCGGATAAGGAGTTACAACGAAAGCTGGCAGGTATCGGTGCCGTTTTGATTGAAGGACCTAAATGGTGCGGTAAAACTACAACTGCGGAGCAGCAGGCGTCCACAATCATCTACATGGACGATCCTTTGTACAAAGAGCAGAATCTCCGTATGGCTGATATAAATCCGAAAGCGTTGTTGGTCGGAGAATGTCCCATATTGGTAGATGAATGGCAACTTGCTCCCAAATTATGGGATACAATCCGCTTTGAAGTCGATCACAGAGAAGGCGAAGGTCTTTTTATTTTAACTGGTTCGGCTGTTCCTGCAAAAACAGAAGAAATTCATCATTCAGGAGCAGGTAGATTTGCATGGCTAACTATGCGTCCCATGAGTTTATACGAGTCGGGGGAATCTTCTGGAGAAGTGAGTTTGGAGGGGATGTTTGAAACTCCAGATAATATAATGGGAATCAACAAATTGTCGCTTGATGATATTGCTTTTTTAATTTGTCGAGGTGGGTGGCCTCGTGCATCATTGCAAACAGGAGATATTGCGCTGGATCAAGTGAAATACTATTATGACGCTGTGACGCGTTCGGATATTTCTCGAGTAGATGGCGTTCGACGCAATCAAGAACGGGCAAAACGATTGATGCGTTCATATGCTCGACATCAAGGTTCTCAGGCTCCAATCAGTACTATTGTAGAAGATATGCGAGTGAATGATGAGGAATCAACGGATGTAAAAACAGTTACTTCTTATATTGACGCTCTGAAAAAAATTTTTGTCATAGAAGATTCTGTTGCATGGAATCCTAATCTGCGCTCAAAGACAGCTATTCGGACATCTGATACCAGGTACTTTGTTGATCCGTCAATTGCTGTTGCTGCTTTGGGTCTTGGCCCCAAGGACCTGATTAATGATCTGAATACAATGGGGTTGTTGTTTGAGACGCTTTGCACCCGGGATTTACGCGTATTTGCGAGCGCTTTAGATGGACAAGTTTATCATTTTCGAGACAAGTACGGCCTCGAATGTGACGCAGTTGTTCATCTGCGCAATGGTAAATTTGGCCTTATCGAAATAAAACTTGGCGGAGACCAACTTATAGAGCAAGGCGCAACTACCTTAAAAACATTGGCTGCAAAGATAGATACGGATAAAATGAAAGCCCCGTCTTTCTTAATGGTGTTGACGGCTACAGGAAAATTTGCCTATCGACGTGCAGACGGAGTTTATGTGGTTCCTATTGGATGCTTAAAAGACTAATAAACGATATGACACAGATACAACATAACCAACTGGTCTCATTTATATGGAATATTGCTAACGATGTTCTTGTAAACGTATATAACAAGGGGGATTACCGTAAAGTGATTCTCCCGATGATTGTATTGAGACGCTTCGATGCCGTTTTAGAGGATACGAAAAAAGAGGTTTTAGCGATGAAAGAACGCTTAACCGCAGCCAATATCATTCAACAAGACGAAGCATTGTGTGCTGTTGCTGGACAAGCATTCTGCAACAGTTCTCCATTTACGCTCAAAGATTTGAAATCAAGGACCAATTCCCAACAATTAAAATTGGATTTCATTGCTTATTTGGATGGCTTTAGTGCCAATGTTCAGGACATTATTACAAAATTCAAATTTCGCAATGAGATAGATACATTGGTCGAAGGCGGCGTATTGGGGTTGCTCATCGAAAAATTTGTCGACAATAGAATCAATTTAAGTAATCGTCCCGTCTTATTTGATGATGGCTCTGTGCGTCTGCCAGCTCTTGACAATCATTCTATCGGTACCGTCTTTGAGGAGTTGTTACGTCGATTCAACGAAGAAAACAATGTAACCGAAGCAGGAGAGCACTTTACGCCTCGTGATATTGTCACATTGATGGCCGAAATTGCATTTGTTCCCATCATGGATAAAATTACTGACAGTTCTTATTTGATTTATGACGGGGCTTGTGGTACCGGAGGTATTCTATCCGTAAGCGAAGAGCGCCTTCAGCAACTTGCCGAAGCTCGCGGCAAACGCATCAATACGCATATTTTTGGTCAAGAATTACAGCCGGAGACATATGCGACATGCAAATCAGACCTCCTTATAAAAGGAGACGGAGAAGAAGCAAATAATATCTCGTTTGGTTCGACCATTTCCGAAGACGGTAAAGCTGGTATGAAGTTCGATTTCTGTATTTCCAATCCACCATTCGGGACTCCTTGGAAACGAGATTTGGAGAATTGGGGATTGAAAGATAAAAAGGATATTACCGATGGCAGATTCCTGATAGCATACGATGGAAATCCGGCCTATTCATTGGTTCCTAATATTGGTGATCTCCAAATGTTATTTTTGGCGAACAATATTAGTCGAATGAAGGATACCACCGAGTTGGGAACTCGTATTGTTGAAGTCCATAATGGTTCGTCGCTTTTTACTGGTAATGCGGGAGGCGGTGAAAGTAACTTACGGAGATATATTATTGAAAATGATCTTTTGGAGGCCATTATTGCTGTTCCCGAGAAGATGTTCTACAATACAGGCATTGGAACTTTCATTTGGATTGTCACGAACCGTAAGGAATCCCGAAGGAAAGGAAAAATTCAATTGATTGATGCTACCGGTCTGAAATCACCTCTTCGTAAGAACCTCGGTGAGAAAAATTGTGAATTTACGCCGGAAATCAATGAACAGATACTTCGTGCTTATATGGATTTTGAAGAGACGCCTATCAGCAAGATTTTCGATAATTCCGAATTTGGGTACTGGGAAATCACGGTTGATCGTCCTAAACGCGACGAACAAGGCGTTATCGTCAAGAACAAACGAGGTAAAATCGAAATCGACAAGACGTTACGTGATAAAGAACAAGTTCCCCTAACATATGAAGGAGGTATCGAAACTTTTGTTCGGAACGAGATTCTTCCATATACGCCCGATGCCATTGTTAATACGGACGATTATGTAATTGGTTATGAATTGAGTTTCACCAAATATTTCTATAAGCCCAAGCAGTTGCGAACGCTCGATGAGATTCGTGCCGACATTCGGGCAATAGAGGAATCGACAAAAGGATTGTTGAACCAAATATTAAATTAATTATGGAGATCAATCTAAAACAAGCTATTTCAATGTTTTTTTCACAGTCTTCATTTGATATGGTTTATCTGGAGGCTGTCGCTAATGCATTGGACGCAGGAGCCTCAAAAATACATATTCATTTTTCTGCATCTACGCTTTCGAATATAAAGTCTTTCCATTTGACAATTTCCGATAATGGTATTGGTTTTACTGATGAGCGATACACAAAGTTTTGTCGCCTTTTGGAAGTTGACAAAGACGACAAAACACATCGTGGCCTTGGGCGATTGGTTTACCTGTTCTATTTTGATAACGTTAAGGTAATCAGCCACTATAATGGAAATCAATATCGTGAGTTTAATTTTGATAAGGAATTTGGGGCTGATGCTCCGAACAATAGTTCTACTTTAGATAGTGAGCACGAGAGCGGCAGTACTCTGGAAATGACAGGATATAATTTATCTAAATTAAAAGAGAAAAATTTTGCTGATGCCGAATGGATAAAAAGACGAATTTTAAAGAAATTTTATTCTCTACTATACAAAGCAAAAAAGAATGGTAATGATATAAATATCAATATCCAATCTACCATAGGTAAAACAAACGTAGTACGCACAATTAGTGCAGCTTCAATTCCCGAGTTGAATGAGAAAACAATTGTGTCTAAATATTCCCTTGACGGGGAGATGACACTGTATTACTCTGTTAAAGAGTGCGATATAAAAGATTCATCGGTAATTACTGCTATCTCTATTGATAATCGAAATGAATCAATAGATGTCTTTGCTGATGAGAGTATCCCCAAAGGATATGATATGGTATTTATTTTATACTCAGATTCTTTTCAAGGACAAACGGATGCTACTCGACAGGTCATAACGATTAAACCATCTGACATGAGAATGCTCCAAAAAATATTTAGAGACGAAATAATAACCATACTTTCTGATTTGGCACCCAAAATAATAGAACAGACACAGCGTACATCCGAACAATTAAACAATCAATTTCCCCATTTGAGAGGCTATTTTGAAGAAGATACTATTGGAATAAGTTCGAAAAATGAAGTTATCAAAGAAGCACAGACGCGTTTTATCAAAGATCAGCGAGATATTCTTTGTAAGTCGACCGATTTAACTGAGCCTGAATTCGAAAAGTCAATGAATTTGGCTGGTAGGGCATTAACGGAATATGTGCTATTCCGCCAGAAAACGATTGATCGATTAAAAAAGATTGATAAAAAGGATCAAGAATCTGAAATTCACAACATATTGGTTCCGATGAAAAGGATTCTTCGTTCTGGAGATTTCAGCCAAGATATTTATATAAACAACACATGGATATTGGATGACAAGTTTATGACATATTCCACAATCTTGAGTGATATGGAAATGACAGACTTGCTTCGAGAATTAACAAAAGACGAGGTTATAAAAAAAGATGATAATAGACCGGATATAGCAATTATCTTTTCGGACGATCCAAAAACTAAAGATAAATTTGATGTCGTAATTGTTGAATTAAAGCGCAAAGGATTAAAGCCTGAGGACAATGTTCGGGTAGAAGTTCAACTCGAGAAAAGAGCGCGAGGACTATATGGATTGTACCCCGGTAAAGTGCAATCATTGTGGCTATACGGAGTAGTTGAACTTGACAATGATTACAAATCACATTTATCATCAGCAGGATATCATCCTCTATATTCTAAAGGTAATGTTTTTGTAAATACGAATGATATCACTGTAGATTGGGAGTCGGGTATAAAGATTCCGGCGGTACGTTATATTCTGGATCTCGATGCAGTTGTTAATGATGCAGATGCAAGGAATCTAACCTTCTTGAATCTGATTAAAAGTAAATTTGAAGCACAATAGAAATGACAGTATATCCAACATATAAGGACAGCGGTATCGAATGGCTTGGTCAAATTCCAACTCATTGGGAATTGACAAGGATTTCATCAGTATTAACCGAGGTCAAGGATTTGAATACTTCATTACGTTTTTCACATCCATCCCAATTCAAGTTTGGAGACATAATTCTAAAGCCAGATGTTAATATTGAAGATGTAAGCAGTCTATCAAAATGTATAATATTTAGAAAAGATGACATCCTAATTAATGGGCTAAATCTCAACTATGACTTTGTTACCCAACGCATAGCAAGAGCTAATTATACAGGAATTATTACTTCGGCATATATTGCTGTTAGAGTTAGGAATAATCTATCATCAAAGTATGTAACTTATTTATTCAAAGCACTTGATAGTAGAAAAGTTTTCAACGGTTTAGGAACAGGAATCCGTTTGACATTAACCTATAAAGAATTAAAAAAATATTATATTTTATTACCTCCTCAAGAGGAACAACGGCAAATTGTTGCCTATCTGGATTATAAGTCAAACAAGATAAATGAACGTATATGTCAGAGAGAGAGAGAGAGTTACAAACTCTATCTGAATTAAAGCAGGCGGAAATTGCCGCCGTTGTTACCCGTGGCCTCGATCCCAATGTCCCGATGAAAGAGAGCGGAATCGAATGGCTGGGAAAAATTCCGGCTCATTGGGAAGTTCGTAAAATAAAGAATTGTTTACAAGAAAGGAGTGAAAAGGGATATCCTAATGAACCAATTTTATGTGCTACACAGTCAAGGGGAGTAATACCTCAAGATATGTATGATAATAGAGTTGTAGTTGTAAACAAAGATTTTGATAAACTTAAATTGGTAAAGTGTGGTGATTTTGTGATTAGCCTTCGTTCGTTTCAAGGAGGTATAGAGTACGCATACTATCAAGGAATAATTAGTGCCGCATATACAATATTGACCCCAAAGGATAAACGTAATAGTGAATATTTCAAGCATTTATTTAAATCGCATGATTTTATTCAGTTGTTACAAACGTGTGTTACAGGTATTCGAGAAGGACAGAATATCAATTATGCAATGTTAGCAAAGCATTTTATTCCTATTCCTCCTATTGAAGAACAGCAAAAGATTGTCCTGTATATTAAAAATCGACTATATGTTATAGACGAATATATCTCAAAGCTTAAGGCCGAAATCAATTACCTGCAAGAGTATAAGCAACGCCTAATTTCTGATGTCGTAACAGGGAAAGTCGATGTCAGAGGAGTAGAAATACCAAACGAAGAATAAAAAGGAGAAACGCCATGGCAACAGATATCAGCGAAGCCGGTTTGGAGAAGATAATCTCCGACTATCTGGTCGAAGTGAATGGTTACGAGCTCGGCAAGGCTGCCGAGTTCAGTAAGGAGTATGCGCTCGATGAAGGGCGGGTATTACGGTTCCTGCAAGCCACACAGCCCGAAAAGGTAAAAGCCGCACATATTCCGGATAGTGAATATGAGCGGAACAAATTTTTTGTCAGTCTGCGCAAGAAATTGGGCGAGGCTGGGATTGTCGACCTTCTTCGCAACGGTTTCAGATATCTGGCTTATAAATTCGACCTTTACTATTCTACACCCTCGGAACAGAATCCGATGGCAAAAGCGTTGTATGCCCGAAACATTTTCAGTGTCACGAGGCAGGTGACCTATTCCAAGGAATTTCCCCGATTGGCTTTGGATTTGGCAATTTTTATAAACGGCTTGCCAATCGCCACATTCGAACTGAAAAACAGACTGACCAAACAAAATGTCGATGATGCGGTCAATCAATACATGAACGACCGCGACCCGAAGGAGTTGATCTTTAACTTCAAGCGATGTGCAGTACATTTTGCGGTCGATGACAACGAGGTGAAAATGTGTACACGGTTGTGCGGTAAGGCGTCCTGGTTTCTGCCGTTCAACAAGGGGAACAATGACGGTGCAGGCAATCCGCCCAATCCGGATGGCATCAGGACCGATTATCTCTGGAAAGAGATTCTGACCAAGGAATCGTTGTCGAATATTTTGGAGAATTATTCGCAGGTGGTCGAGAAAATCGATCGAAAGACGAACAAGGTTATCGGCGAAACCATGATTTTCCCACGTTATCATCAATTGACGGTGGTTCGCAAACTGTTGGCCGATACCCTTCGGAATGAAGTGGGGAAACGCTATTTGATTCAACACAGCGCAGGGAGCGGCAAATCGAATTCGATTGCATGGCTGGCATATCAGTTGGTCAAACTGGAGAAAAGCGGAAAAAACTTTTTCGATTCAATTATCGTGGTTACAGACCGTGTGAATCTTGACCGGCAGATTCGGGACACAATAAGACAATTCATGCAGGAGCGGAGCGTTGTTGGCTGGGCCGACGACTCTTCCACACTCGGTTCGCTGCTTAATGCGGGAAAGAAGATAATTATTACAACCATTCACAAATTCCCGTTCATTTTGTCGAGTATAGGCACGGAAAATAAGGACAAACAGTTTGCCATCATTATTGACGAGGCTCATTCGAGCCAGACGGGAAGCCTGTTTGCCAAGATGAATATGGCCGTTTCGGGAAATGTATGCGATGACGAGGAAGATATCGAAGATAAAATCAACAAACTCATAGAAGGGCATCGGATGGTCCGAAATGCCAATTATTACGCATTCACCGCAACACCCAAAAACAAGACTTTGGAGATGTTTGGAGATGCGATACCACAGCCTGACGGGCAAGTACGACATGTGGCTTTTCATACCTATTCAATGCGTCAAGCGATTCAGGAACGATTTATTCTGGATGTGCTGGAACATTATACCCCGGTATCAAGTTTCTATAAACTTGTGAAAAAATCGGAAGATGACCCATTATTCGACAATGAAAAGGCACAAGCCAAACTCCGTGCCTATGTTGAAGGCGATCGAACTACAATCCACCACAAAGCGGCTATTATGGTTGAGCACTTCCATACGAATGTCATCAGCAAAGGGAAAATAGGAGGACAAGCTCGTGCAATGGTCGTGACCAGCAGTATCGAACGAGCTATAGATTACTATTTTGAATTTTGCCGATTGCTGGAAGAACGAGGAAGCCAGTATAAAGCCATAATCGCATTCTCCGGAGAAAAGGAGTTGCCAAACAAATACAGGGAGTACGGAAAGATGACCGAAGCCTCGTTGAATGGATTTCCGAGTGCAGAGATTGAAGATCGCTTCAAGAAAGACCCCTATCGTTTTCTTATTGTTGCCAATAAGTTCCAGACGGGCTATGATGAGCCGCTGCTTCATACGATGTATGTAGATAAGATTCTGACGGATATCAAAGCCGTACAAACTTTGTCTCGACTCAATCGGGCCCATCCCAAAAAACGAGACACATTTGTTCTTGATTTTGCTAATGATCCGGAAGACATTAAAAAATCGTTCCAGCGCTATTACAAAACGACTGAATTAGCCTCGGAAACCGATCCAAATAAGCTCAATGACCTTATTACTGAGTTGGAAAAACATCAAGTATATACGGCCGAAGATGTTGAACGTTTAGTGGGATTATTTCTTGGCGCATCGGATCGTGAAATGATTGATTCGATTTTGGACACATGTGCCGAGAATTACAAGACTCTGAATACCGATTCACAGGTAAAGTTCAAGAGCAGTGCCAAAAGTTTTATCAGAACCTATGCTTTTTTGGCTGCCATATTGCCTTTTGGGAGTGCAGAGTGGGAAAAGTTGAGTATTTTTCTCAATTTGCTTATTCACAAGTTGCCGACTCCGGAAGGAGATGATTATACAGAAGGGTTACTTGATGCTGTGGATTTCAATAGCTACAAAAATACGATTCAGGGAGAACAACGTATTATTTTGGACAATGAAAAAGCGGAAGTCCAAGCCATTCCCGTAGGACGGAGCGGAGGCATTACATCCCCGAATCTTCAGTCGCTGACAACGATTTTGGAAGAGTTCAACACTCGATTCGGTAATATTCCTTGGACGGATTCAGATCGTATCCGGCAACAAATCGCTGCTATTCCTGAAGAAGTTGCTAAAAATGAAGCTTATCAGAATGCAATTCGCAATTCTGATAGAGAGGTTGCGAGAATTGAAAGTGACAAAGCATTGATGTCGATTATCCTTAGGTCCATGACGTCTGGATTGGAGCTCTACAAAGAATACCAAGATAATCCATCATTTCAACGGTGGCTACAGGAGTTTGTTTTTGAAAGGACATATAATCAGAATCGTTAATATTGAGTAGAGACTATGTAAGTATAATACAGCGAAAAGAGAAAAAGACGAGCTTTACTTTATTCCCATCTTATATATATTCATTAAAGTAAAGTCAAACAAAGGGAAAAAGATGGCTGCGCCAAAACTGATTGGTTACAGCCATTTTTCTTTTGGCTGCATTGTTGAACAAGCTGAAAAAATTCAGTTTACTTTAGTCTATTAGCTCTATATATAAGCTAAACCAAAGTAAACTATATTTAGATAGGCATATTTGCTTGTCAGTATGTCTATGGCTATTACGGTAAAAGCGGTTTTGGTTGCCAATAAAAGGGAAGCATAGGCTGAAGAGAGATCGGGAGTTTTTCTTTTTTGGCTGCAAGTATGTTTATCAATAAATATCCCTTGGAGCAGAGAGAATAACTGCTCACAGTAAAGCTCGGACTCCTTGTGCAAACAAGTGAAAGGAATGAAACCTAATGAAAATAGAAAAGGTCTGAATCTGCTTTAATCGATGGTTTTGTTTCTGTGTTGTTCCTTAATTAAAGGTGTAAAAATAGTAATAAATTGATTATAAATGAATTGTGTAGATAAAACTTGCGTTAATTTCAAATTTTCCAGAGTTGTAAAGACGACGAAACGACGCCCCCGCCTCCCGGAGAAAGCGCCACGCTCACCATTTCCGACGTCAAGGCCGAAGCCAATACCGTAACTTTCACCATCACGCCGAAAAATGTAGATGTTTATACCTATACGATCAAATCCGCGACGGTAACGCCTCAAGCGACCGTTCAGGATCCGGCCGAAACCAAAACCTTCACATACAACAGTCTGCTTCCGTCGAGCGACTATACGATCGTGGCAACAGGTTTTACACAAGGCGGTCTGGAACTCACTTCTACCGAATACAAATTCCGAACGCTCGACACGCAGGATCCCGGACTCGAAGTACCTTCCGGAGAGGAGCCGTTCATCGAATACGGCGACCAGCGGATCGCCGCCAAATCGGTCTTCTTCTACAAGGAAACCGATCGGCTCTGGTTCTTCATCTCCCCGCTCGAAGGATACGACAACTACCAGGACATGCTCTATGGCAACGGCGGAAAAAACGATTACATATCCCTCAGCTTCACGCCGAACCAGCTAAATAAATCGATCAACATGAAGAGTGCGTCCGAACGGTATTCGCTGCTCAACTCCATGTCGTTCCAACACCCCATCGCATCGGATATTTCGATGGTGACCATCGACTACCATTCATTAATCACCGACGGCGGCTTCATCGTCACCCGCGACGGGGACAAGATCGAAGGATATGCCGAAATGACCTCGGCCGCAACCGGCAAGAAACTCCGCATCTACGGTACCTGCACCTACGACCAGCAGGACGCCGAGCGGACCAGCTTCATCAGCCTCAACGACCTGAAAACTCCGCTCGGAAGCGCCTATTACCAACCGCTCGAAGAGGAAACGATTTCCGAAATCCATCTCTCGCCGGCCAGCCCCGTCATGGGAGCGCTGATCGACCAGGTGGATGAATACTACGTTCGAATCCGCTTCGACAACGCCCTGGCGACGGCTAAAACTCCGATCGACATCACCCGGATCGACAAGCTGTTCGAACTCGAAATCGTCGATCCTGCCCAACAAAAGTCGGTTACCGTCACCAATACGGACCTTCAAGGCGCGACGGGCACCATCACCCTCTACAAATACGCCCTGCAAGACAACTACCGAATCTCGTTCGATCTGCAGGTTCATGATATGCACCTCGAAGGGTATGCGGACGGGGCGTTCGAACTATACTCCTACTACTCCGGCAACAGTTATACGGTCGGAACGAACGACCCGGTCGAACTCCAATCCGCCGTCATCGACCGCCGCAGCGACGATTACTACACGATCTATCTGGCACCCCAGGCCGGTCTGACCGATTTGGAGCAAATCCGGCAGGCGGAGGGCGTAGTAACCATCAAAGCCGCACCGCAGGCACTGGACGGTCTGCTCGTTTCCTTTGCCAACGAAAAGGATGCCGGACGAATACTGTCCATCGCATATGCAGGCAAAACCTACGACAACCAGGGTGACAACACCAAGAGTACCATCCACGGAGCCACCGCAAAGCAAAAGATCGCGCTGGCCTTCTATGAAGCGACCAACGAAATGAACGGTTATTATTGCGGACCGTTCGTCGATGTGCAATAAACAACCCCGGCAACCGAAGGTCCGATCGCATCTCAAACCCACGATTCGACCGGCAACCGGTTCTCCCGGAATCTTCATCAAGCCCCCTTTTCGAAGGGGGCTTTTTTCCCACGCTTCATCCGGCGAAAGCAAAAAACAGAGCTCGGACCTTTTACTTCCGAATCGTCATCAATTTTGCCGTATTACCGAAAATCCGGAATAAAAACCACCGTCACAGTAGATATTTCAAAAAAAAACGCTAAATTTGTCAGAAACCTAAGTTGCTTCCTTAAGCCGAGCGCAATGAAACCTTCGTTTCGATTGCCGAGGCGAAAAATAGTCGAAAGAAAATCAACGCTTTCGATAAACCGAGCGCAGAATCGGAGGTGTTCGAACTCTGCCAAAGCGGAAAACAACGGCGTAAAAACGAACTGTTTCGTAGAGCCGAGGATATAACCACCAAGCCCGTTCGGTTATACGAGGCGGGAAACGGAACTCAAAACAGCAATGAACCTAAAACAGACACCATGATAAAGAAAGAATTATTACTCGGCGACGAGGCTATCGCATGGGGAGCCCTCAACGCCGGTCTTTCGGGCGTGTACGCTTACCCCGGAACCCCCTCTACGGAGATCACGGAATTTATCCAGATGCACCCCCTAACGCGCGAGCGCGGCATCCACTGCAACTGGTCGGCCAACGAAAAGACCGCACTGGAAGCGGCCCTCGGCATGTCGTTCGTCGGCAAGCGGGCCCTGGTCTGCATGAAGCACGTGGGCATGAACGTCTGCGCCGACGCTTTCGTCAATTCAGCCATGACGGGTGCCAACGGCGGCCTGGTGGTCGTAGCGGCGGACGATCCCTCGATGCACTCCTCGCAGAACGAACAGGACTCCCGCTTCTACGCCAAATTCGCCATGATTCCCTGCTTCGAACCCGCATCGCAACAGGAAGCCTACGAGATGATCGGCGAGGCGTTCGACTTCTCGGAGAAATACCAGATTCCGGTGCTGATGCGCGTGACGACCCGCATGGCCCACTCGCGTGCCGTGGTCGAAATCGGCGAACCCCGCCAGCAAAACACGCTCCACTACCCCGAGCGGCCCCGCCAGTGGATCCTCATGCCGGGCAACTCGCGCGTACGTTACAAAACCCTCATCGAGGAGAACAAACTCTTCGAGCAGGAGGCCGAACATTCGCGCCACAACCGCTACATCGACGGACCGGACAAATCCATGGGCATCATCGCCTGCGGTCTGGCCTACAACTATATTATGGAGAACTTCCCGGAAGGCTGCCCCTTCCCCGTGCTGAAGATCTCGCAATATCCGCTGCCGACGGCACTCGTACAGCGCATGGCTTCGGAGTGCCGTTCGCTGCTGATCGTCGAAGAGGGACAACCTCTGGTGGAGGAGATGATCCGCGGTCTGCTGGGTACTCCGATTCCGGTCAAAGGACGTTTGAGCGGCGAGCTGCCCCGCACGGGCGAACTCACGCCCGACAACGTACGCGGCGCCCTCGGTCTGCCCCGCCGCGAGAGCGAGGCGGCCAGCCAGCTCACCATGCCCCGGCCCCCGGCCCTTTGCCAGGGCTGCGGCCACCGCGACGTATATACGGCACTGAACGACGTGCTGCGCGAGCACTACCCCGACCACAAGGTATTCAGCGACATCGGCTGCTATACGCTCGGTTCGCTGCCCCCGTTCCGGGCGATCGACACCTGCGTGGAGATGGGCGCTTCGGTCACGATGGCCAAGGGCGCTGCCGACGGCGGACAGTTCCCTTCGGTAGCCGTAATCGGCGACTCGACCTTCACCCACTCGGGCATGACCGCCCTGCTGGATGCCGTGAATGAAAAGAGCAACATCACCGTCGTAATCTCGGACAACCTCACTACCGGCATGACCGGCGGCCAGGATTCGGCCGGCACGGGACGCCTCGAGCAGATCTGCGCCGGACTGGGCGTGGAGCCCGAACACATCCGCGTCGTGGTACCCCTGCCCAAGAACATGGAGGAGATCCGCCGCACGATCCGCGAAGAGATCGAATACAAAGGGGTTTCGGTCATCATCCCGCGCCGCGAGTGCATCCAGACCGCCAAACGCCACAACGCAAAAAAACAGTAGTACGACCATGAAACGGGACATCATACTTTCCGGCGTGGGAGGACAAGGCATCCTCTCGATCGCCACCGTCATCGGAGCCGCTGCCCTCAAGGAGGGACTCCACATCAAACAGGCAGAAGTACATGGCATGAGCCAGCGCGGAGGCGACGTACAGTCGAACCTGCGCATCAGTTCGGACGAGATCCTCTCCGACCTGATCCCCCAAGGCGCGGCCGATATCATCATCTCGCTCGAACCGATGGAGGCGCTGCGCTACGTACCCTACCTGAATCCGGAGGGCTGGGTGATCGCCAACACTACGCCGTTCGTAAACATCGACAACTACCCCGAACCGGAGGCCGTATTGGCTGAACTCGGGAAGCGCAAACATGCGATCCTGATCGATGTCGATGCCATCGCCAAGGAGCAATCCTCGCCCCGTGCGGCCAACATCGTGCTGCTGGGCGCCGCCGCTCCTTTCCTGGGGCTCGACGCCGACAAGTTCGAGGCGGGCATCCGCAGCATCTTCGCCCGCAAAGGCGAGCAGATCGTCGAAATAAACCTCAAGGCGTTCCGCGCCGGATACGAATACGCACAAAAACACCGCAAGTAATGGCAGCTCTCATTCCGCAGAAGATGTTCGACGAGCAGCTCGCCGCCATGGACATCGAAAACTTCGCACAGGCCACGATCCGTCAGGTCGGAGCCGTCGGCGGCGCCCTCGAGAAGAACTCGGGCACCGAATTCCTGCACCTCGAAATGGGCGTTCCGGGCCTTCCGCCGGAGACTGTCGGCGTCGAAGCCGAACAGCAGGCCCTCGCCCAGGGACACGCTTCGATCTACCCCAGCATCACGGGCATCGCCCCGCTCAAGAGCGAGGCTTCGCGCTTCGTCAAGGCGTTCCTCGACATCGACGTCGCCCCCGAGGGATGCATCCCGACCGTCGGCTCGATGCAGGGCGGCTTCTGCCTGTTCCAGATCAGCTCGCAGTGCGACCCCAAGAAAGACACCATTCTGTTCATCGACCCGGGCTTCCCGGTGCAGCGCCAGCAGGTGCGCATCCTGGGCATCAAGCACGAATCGTTCGACATCTACGACTTCCGCGCCGAGAAACTCGGTCCCAAGCTGGAGAGCTATCTCAAGCAGGGCAACGTCGCGGCGATCATCTACTCGAACCCCAACAACCCGGCGTGGATCTGCCTCACAGAGAGCGAACTGCGCACCATCGGCGAGTTGGCAACCAAGTACGACACGATCGTTCTCGAAGACTTGGCCTACATGGGCATGGACTTCCGCAAGGAGCTGGGACATCCTTTCCAGGCTCCGTTCCAGGCCACCGCAGCCCGCTATACGGATAACTACGTGCTGATGATTTCCGGCTCGAAGATCTTCAGCTACGCCGGCCAGCGCATCGCCATCGCAGCGATCTCGGACAAACTGCGCAACCGCTTCTATCCGGCTCTCAAGGAGCGTTACGGCATCGGCCGTTTCGCCGAATCCTACGCCCTGACATTCCTCTACGCCGCATCGTCAGGCGCAAGTCACTCGGCTCAATACGCTTTGGCGGCCATGTTCAAAGCGGCGGCGGACGGCAAGCTGGACTTCGTGGGGCACACCCGCGAATACGCACACCGCGCTCACCGCGTCAAGGAACTCTTCGAGCGTCACGGTTTCCACATCGTCTATGACAAAGACCAGGACGAACACGTGAGCGACGGATTCTTCTTCACGGTAGGCTACGGTTCGATGCCGAGTTCCGACCTGGTGGCCGCACTGCTGCGCTACGGTATCTGCGCGATCTCGCTCACCTCGACGGGCAGCCTCCAGAACGGCGTGCGCGTCTGCGTGTCGCAGATGAACCGCGAGGAGCAGTACGACCTGCTCGACCGGCGCCTCCGCGACTTCGCGCAGGACTACGCCCGGAAATAAATCCGGCATTGCAGCTCCGGGTCGCTGTGAAATCGTCCCGGAGTTGCACTCCGGAGAAAAGAATCCGGCACGGACATCCGGGAACGACCATTCGCACCCAACGAAGAGAAGGAGCCGAATAAATTCGGCTCCTTCAAATAACCAACAAAAAAGACAAAACCTACCGTCTCCGGCCGACGACGGGACCGAATTTTCCTTTCACCGACCGACTGCCGGAAACGACTTAGAAAAACAGACCCATGATCAACTACACCACTGCCGCTGAAGCTGCGAAGCTCATCAAATCCAACGACAGCGTTTATATTCAGGGAAGCGTTTCGATCCCGGAAGTGCTCGTGAAAGCGATGGCCGACCGGGGACACGAACTTCGGGGAGTGAAGGTCTATTCAGCCTTCGCCATCGGACGGGAGGAAGCGCCCTACTGCAAGCCCGAATACAAAGACAGTTTCCTCGTATATAGCCTCTTCGTGTCGAACTCCGTGCGCAACTGGATCGCTCAGGGGTACGGACAGGCCATCCCGGCTTTTCTGGGCGAGATCCCGGGGCTTTTCCGCAAGGGGATCATCCCGATCGACGTAGCGCTGCTGAACTGTTCGCGCCCCAATGCGGACGGCTATTGCAGCTTCGGCACCTCGGCCGACCTCGCGGTTTCGGCCGCCGAATGTGCGAAGGTCGTTATCGCCCAGATCAACCCCCACGTGCCGTTCTCCTACGGCGATGCGCTGATCCACGTCTCGAAACTCACGGCCGCCGTCGAAGTCGATGAACCTCTGGTGGAGCTTCCGACCGCCCAGCCCAGCGAAATCGACCGCAAGATCGGCGGCTACATCGCCGAGTTGATTCCCGACGGTGCGACCCTCCAGATCGGCGTGGGCGGCATTCCCAACGCGGTACTCGCGGCCCTGGGCGATCATAAACACCTGGGACTCCACACCGAAGCACTCACCGACGGGGTAGTACCCCTGATTCGGAGCGGTGTGATCGACAACTCGCAGAAAAAAGTGCTTCCGGGCAAGAACCTCGCGTCGCTGGCTCTCGGCTCGAAACGGCTCTACGAATACATGGACTACAACGAAGACCTGATCATGAAGGACGTGGCATGGACGAACGACCCGTTCCGCATCCGCGAGAATCCGAAGGTCATGGCCATCAATTCGGCGCTGGAGGTCGATCTGACGGGCCAGATCTGCGCCGACTCGATCGGCACGATGATCTACTCGAGCGTGGGCGGACAACACGACTTCATGTACGGCGGCGCGCTCTCCGAAGGCGGCAAAACCTTCATCGCGCTCCCCTCGACCACCTCGAAGGGACAATCCAAGATCAAAGCCCTGCTGACGCCCGGCGCCGGCGTGGTGACCACCCGTTTCCAGACACAATACGTCGTCACGGAGTACGGTGCGGCCTACCTGCTGGGTAAAGGACTCGCCGAGCGTGCCCGCGCCCTGATCGACATTGCGCATCCCTCGGCCCGCGAGGAGTTGGAAAAAGCCGCCTGCGAACGCTTCGGCTATTCGTTCCTGCGGCTCAAATAGATTCCTCGATTCCATGTGCAGGAATCGTTCGCGGGCACCTGTCCGCTCCGCGCAGAGATGATTTTCACGCAAGATCCATATATTATAAAGTATATCAAAAAGGACTCCTGCCGAAACCGGAATAACCGTGTATGCGGAATAACTAAAGACCGTCCCGCCTCCTTTTTCAGAGGATGGGACGGTCTTTTTTCCACACAAAATCCCCCTCTCGACCGATCTATCGGGGGGGGGTAAAATTTTATTGATTTTCGATAAATTTTTCTTGTTTTTCACAAATATACTTTCTATCTTTATCGCAACAAACGATAAGAACGGACGCAGTGCCTGCAAGCGTTTCCAAAAGTCGAGGAATTACATAACGCCGGCACAGGAAACACCCCGCAGAACCCTTCGGTTTCGACCGGCAGGAACACTTCACGGATCAACAGGAAATACGCCGAAACAAAAACAGCGAACAAAATCAACGACCATAAAAAACGGGATCACTCCCTCTCGATATGATTGTACTCGAAAACATCAACAAGACCTACCACAACGGCGCTCCGCTGCATGTACTCAAGGGTATCGACCTCGAAATCGAAAAGGGCGAGCTGGTTTCGATCATGGGGGCCTCGGGATCGGGCAAATCGACCCTGCTGAACATCCTCGGGATCCTGGACGACTACGACACGGGCGAATATTTCCTGAACGGGCGCCTGATCAAACACCTGAGCGAGACGCAGGCCGCCGCTGCCCGCAACAACATGATCGGCTATATTTTCCAGTCGTTCAACCTGATAAACTACAAGAACGCGGTCGAAAACGTCGCCCTTCCCCTCTACTACCAGGGCGTTTCACGCCGCAAGCGCAATGCCGAAGCCCTCGAATACCTCGACCGGCTGGGACTCCGCGACTGGGCCAACCACATGCCCAACGAGATGTCGGGCGGCCAGAAGCAGCGCGTGGCCATCGCCCGGGCATTGATCAACAAGCCCCAGATCATTCTCGCCGACGAACCTACGGGCGCCCTGGACAGCAAAACCTCGCAGGAGGTAATGGACCTGCTGCGGCAGGTAAACGGGACGGGCATGACCATCATCTGCGTAACCCATGAACAATCGATCGCCGACCAGACGGACAAGATCATCCACCTGAAGGACGGCGTGATCGGTTCGATACAAAACCTCCGGCCATGAGAGAGTTGCTGTTGGAAATCTGGGCGTCGATCCGCCGCAACAAGCTGCGCACGTTCCTCACGGGCTTCTCGGTCGCATGGGGCATCTTCATGCTGGTCATCCTGCTCGGCTCGGGCAACGGACTGAAAAACGGCACGCTCTCCAATTTCGGGTCGATGGCCGTCAATTCGGTCATCATCAACGGCGGCTGGACCTCGCAACCCTACAAAGGCTACGACAAGTGGCGGCGCATCAACATCACCAACCGCGACCTGGAGATCCTGCGCACCGAATTTCCCGAAGTAGATAAGGTTTCCGCCCGCGTACAGGGACCAGGACAATACAACCTCTCCCACGGACGCGACTTTCTGAACAATGCGGCCGTAGTCGGCAGCGACCCGGAATACCGCGAAATCATGAATGTCAGGGTGCTCGACGGACGCTTCCTGAACGATACCGACCTTCGGGAGCGGCGCAAGGTGATCGTCGTGGATAAAAACGTGCGGGATGTCCTGTTTCACGGTCAAAGTCCCGTCGGACAGCACCTCCTGGTCAACGGAACATCGTACAGCATCATCGGTGTTTTCGAGATGGACCAGTTCGGCTCCTACACATTCACCTTCATCCCGCTGACGACCGCCCAACTGCTCTTCAACCACAGCGATCCGAGCGTAGGACAGACCTATCTTTCGGTGAAAGACATCGACACCGATCAGAAAATGGCCGAATTCGAACAGCGGCTCCGCAATCGTCTGGCCGCCGAACACACCTTCGCGCCCGACGACGAAAGCGCCGTCTGGATCTACAACCGCATGGAAGGTTACAAGAACATGATGCTCGTCTTCGGCGGCATCAACCTCTTCATCTGGATCATCGGTCTGGGAACGCTGCTCGCAGGCATCGTGGGCGTGAGCAACATCATGCTGGTAACGGTGCAGGAGCGCACCTTCGAATTCGGCATTCGCAAGGCTCTCGGAGCCAAACCCTCGTCGATCATCCGGCTGATCCTGACCGAATCGGTGATGATTACCGCCGCATTCGGCTATATCGGGATGGTGCTCGGCGTATTCGCCATGGAAGGAGTGAACAAGCTCATGACACAAACTCCGCCCGGTGAGGAGAACACGTTCAACATCTTCGTCAATCCGACGTTGAACCTCTCGGTAGCGGTAAGCGCGACGATCGTTCTGGTGCTGGCCGGACTTATCGCAGGTTACATCCCCTCCCGCCGGGCCGCCCGACTGAAGACCGTCGATGCCCTGCGGCACAATAAATAACTGCGCGACAACGAATCCCACAACGACCGGGGAACAGATAAGGAAGCACCCCGGAGTCCGAAGGACGACAAAAGTCCCCTCCCGAGGAGGGGATTGAGGGGTGGGTAAGAATTGAATACGCGGCCAAGCCGCGAAACTACGACAGACCGAAAAGAGAACAGCAACAACGAGCCCGGGACACCCGGAAGAAAGAAAAGGAACCAAACTATGACAGGATTTTTCGATACGGATCGCTGGAACGAAATCTGGCAGACGATCTCCCGCAACCGCAGGCGCAGCATCATGACGGCGCTGGGTGTCTTCTGGGGTATCTTCATGCTGATCGTCCTGCTGGGTGCCGGCACGGGGCTGGGCCGCATGTTCCGCGCCCAACTGGGCGGTACGGCCACCAACGCCATTTTCATCATGTCCGACCGCACCTCCGTCCCATACGAAGGTATGCCTACGGGCCGCAGCTGGGAACTGGACTGGGACGACCTGGAAGCGCTCCGGAAACTGCCCCGCATCGAATACATCTCGGCCATTTGCTGGGGCAACCAACGCAACATGAGCCACCAAGACCACAAAGGCGAATTCGGACTGATGGGCTACTCGCCCGACATGCAGCAGATCGCCCCCCAACAGATTCTCATGGGGCGCTACCTGAACGAAGTCGATGAACTGCGCCAGCGCAAAGTCTGCGTAATCGGACTTCAGGTCTGGCGCGACCTCTTCCCCGGCGGAGAAGATCCTACGGGCAAAACGATCCAGATCGGCAGCTCCTACTTCACGGTCGTCGGCGTTACCAAACCCCTGGGAGGCATGATGGCCTTCAGCGACCCGGAGCGAACCGTCGTCATCCCGGCACTGCTCGTACAGCAAATGTACGGACTGGGACGGACGATCGACATGCTGGCACTCACCGGATATGCGGACGAACCGACCCAAGAGGTGATCCAGGAGTGCCGGCAAAGCATCGCCGCACGACACCTGATCGCTCCCGACGACAAGAAGGCGATCTATTTTCAGGACACCTCCGAGATGTTCGGAAAGATCACGGGGCTCTTCCGAGGCATCTCCCTGCTTACGTGGATCGTAGGTCTGGGCACGCTGCTCGCGGGCATCGTGGGCATCAGCAACATCATGCTGGTACTGGTACGCGAACGCACGCAGGAGATCGGCATCCGCCGCGCCATCGGCGCTTCGCCCCTGACGATCCTTTCGCAAATCCTCTCCGAGAGCTTCATCCTCACTTTTATCGCGGGCATCTTCGGTTTCGGTGCGGGCGTAGGCGTTCTCTCCATCGCCGACAGTTTCTACGCGCGGGCCGCCCAGATGGACCAACACCTGCCCGATATTTCATGGCAGATCTCCTTCGGTATGGGAATGCTCGCGCTGGGGATCCTCGTCCTGGGCAGCCTGCTGGCAGGCATCATCCCTGCGACCCGGGCACTGCGGATCAAAGCCGTAGACGCGATCCGCGAAGAATAAACCCCGAAACTCGCAACAAACGCAAAAAACCGACATAATATGAAAAAGTTTCTGAAGATTTTCCTGGGCATCCTGTTCCTCGCGCTGCTCGTCGGCACGTTCGTCTTCCTCTGGAACAAAACCCGCCCCGTGAAGGTGGTTTACACCCTCGCAACCCCCGTGCATGACACGATCCGTCAGTACGTCATCGCCTCGGGCAAGGTCGAACCCCGCGACGAGGTGCTCATCAAGCCCCAGATCTCGGGTATCATTTCCGAGGTGCTCTGCAAGGCCGGCGACCGTGTAAAACAGGGCGACGTCATCGCTACGGTGAAGGTCATTCCCGAAATGGGAACCCTCAATGCCGCCGAATCCCGCGTGACGGTGGCCCGGCTCTCGCTCGACCAGACCCGCAAGGAGTTCGAACGCACCGAAGCCCTCTATGCCAAAGGCGTGGTATCGCAGGAGGAGTTCGAGAAGGGGCAGACCACCCTGCGCCAGGCCGAAGAGGAGTTCCAGAATGCCGAAGACAACCTGGAAATCGTCAAAACCGGTATTACCAACCGATACAAAGATTTAAGCAACACCCAGATACGCTCCACCATCACGGGTATGATCCTCGACGTACCGATCAAGGTCGGCAACTCGGTGATCCAGGCCAATACCTTCAACGACGGCACCACGATCGCCACGGTCGCCGACATGGGCGACATGCTCTTCCGGGGCAATGTCGATGAAACCGACATCGGCCGCCTGCACGCCGGCATGCCCGTCGTGCTGACCATCGGTGCCATGCAGGGTACCGTCCTCCAAGCCACGCTGGAGTACATTTCGCCCAAAGCCGCCGATGTGAACGGAATCATCATGTTCGAGGTGAAGGCCGCCGCCAAGATCCCGGAATCGGTCTTCGTCCGTGCAGGTTACAGCGCCAATGCCAGCATCGTGACCGACAGCCGCGAAGGTGTTCTCACACTGCCCGAAAGCACCATCCAGTTCGAAGAGGGCAAGCCCTGCGTCTATATCCTCACCAGTCCTGAGGAGAGCCCCGAACAAACCTTCGAGAAACGGGACGTAACGCTCGGTCTGTCGGACGGCGTGAACATCGAAATCGTATCCGGCGTCACCGAAACGGACAAAGTCCGCAACCTCCAACAACAGTCCATCTAAATCCCTGCCACCATGAAATTCGGAACTCTTTTCATCGCACTGCTGCTCGCGGGCAGCACGGCGCAGGCCCAAATTCCGACTCCGACACCCGAAGCAGGCCCTTGGAGCCTGGACGACTGCATCCGATACGCCCACGAACATAACATACAGATCCAGCAACAGGCGCTGCAAGTCGAACAGCGCTCCGTCGAACTCAACACCTCGCGCCACAGCCGCCTGCCCGACCTCGGTGCCAACCTCGGTACGAACTTCAGCTTCGGACGAAGCCTCATCAGCAACAACACCTACGCCGACAACAACCAGGTGTCGGGTTCGCTCGGCGTTTCGGCCTCGCTGCCGCTCTTCATGGGCGGACGCATCAACCACGAAATCGCAGCAGGCAAGCTGAGCCTGAAAGCCGCTGTCCAGGACCTGGACCGGATCCGTGAAGACGTATCGGTCAATATTATGTCGTATTACCTCGACGTGCTGGTCGCAAAGGAGTTGGTTAATGTTGCAGAGCAAGCGCTCGCCTTGAGCACACAACAGGTGGAACGCAGCCGGGAGCAGGTACGAACGGGCAAAGTCGCCGAGTCGGTGCTTTACGAAAACGAAGCCCTGCTGGCGGCCGACGAATACAAACTAACCCAAAGCCGCAACGACCTCTCACTCTCCCTGCTGGCCCTGAGCCAGGCCCTGAACCGGACGAGTGCCGAAGGATTCGACATAGTCGCCCCGACTTTCGACAGCCTCACCGTGGAGTCGATGCGTCACCTGCGTAACCCGGCCGAAGTGCTCTCCTACGCCCTGGACAACCGTCCCCGCATACAGGCCGAGCGCTTCCGCCTCGAGCAGGCTCTCCGGGCGGTGCGGATGTCCCGTGCGGCTTACTACCCCCAGATCACGCTGACAGGAGGATACGGCACCAACGTCTATCACTCGTTCGCTACGGGTGCGGTAAATCCCGCTTTCGGACGCCAGTTCCGCAACAACAGCACCGAATACGTAGGGGTGGCGATCAACATCCCCATCTTCAACCGCATGGCGACCCGCAACAGCGTGCGAACGGCCAAACTGGGCGTGCGGAGCCAGCAGCTCGCCCTGACCGAAGCCGAGCAAACCCTGCAAAAAGAGATCGAAACGGCCTACTACCAGGCCGATGCCGCCCTGTTGAAATACCGTTCGGCGGAAAAAGCGCTCAATTCCGCACAGGTCGCCTTCAGGTACGAAGCCGAGAAATACGCTGCGGGCCGCTCGACGACCTTCGACTACAACGACGCCAGGACCCGCATGCAGAAGGCCGAATCCGACCAGATCCAGGCCAAATACGAATTCATATTCCGTACCAAGATCCTCGATTTCTACGCGGGTTTCCCCCTGACACTTTAAGCGGCAAGCGGAACCCGAAGACTCCGACCACAGCTTCTCTTTTCATATAAAATCTCTCTCTGCCGATATTTCCGGAAGTCCCCCTCCAGGCGGAAAAGAGAGGTAATCCGGCGGATTCGTCCCGCAGCCTTACTCCGCGATCGAAAGGTCGGCGAACGAGAAAACTTCGGTCGAAACCTCGCCCAACGGACCGCTCTTGGCATTGACCCCCACCTGTACTTTGACGAAGTCGATGTACTTCAGCTCGACAGGCGTTCCGTCGGGCTGCATGGCATTGGCGATTCGGAATCCGTTGCTCTGTCCCTTTCCGTCCACCGCATCGCCGCCCGCAAGACAGTCGCTTCCGTAATTGTCGGCATAGCCCCAGTCGTAAGGGCGGTTGATCCAAAATCCCCTGTCATCGACCATATTCCGGGATTCGAGCAGCGTACCGCGCAACGTATAAGTATCGGCGGCCCAAGCCGGATAATAGAAATCCTGGTCGTGAAATTCTCCCTTATACTCGATCGTGCCGCTGTGACCTTCCGAATCGGTCCACTGTACGTCCATCCCCTTTCCGGCAGGTCGGTAATAAGTCACGGCATAACCGGAGACAGTCCCTTCCTTGCCCGTTTCGCTGCCCCGCAACTCATACCACTCGTCATCGGGCTCGCCGTTGCCGTTCACGTCCTGCATGACCCACACCACACCCGGCTCCGAGCTGGTGTCGAACGCATTCCCCTGAATGGAAAAATCGTAGCCGCTTTCCATTCGGGCGATACTGTGATCGAACCCGACGATCAGATAACCGCCGAATCCCCCGAGCGAAACATAACTCCGCGCCTCCAGCCTCCCGGCTGCATAAGCTACGGCATCTTCATGAGTACGCTCGTTGCCCGTATATCCGGCTTCGGTCTTTTCGCCGACCAACTGCCCGGGAGCGGGCAGAAATTCGTAAACCGCATTCTGGAAACGACTGCTGGCCGCACTCGCCGGGCGTCGGCGCTGCTCCTCGTCCGCAAAGGCGTGGACGACGATCTCGGCAGACAGCGTGACAACCCCTCGGACGATGTTTCGCGTAAGACGCTCGGAAGCATCGCCGCCTTCGGTCACATCGACCCGAACGGTATAGTCGCCCGGCCCGTCGGGTGTAAACTTAAACACGGCACCCGTTTCGGCAGCGACCGGTTCCCCATCGACCGACCAGGCGAACTGCGGATCGGCGACATAAGCCAACGACGGCGCAAGATAGACCGCACGGCCGACGAACGTACTCCGATCGGTCGTCTTACAGTAATGAGAGAGCTTTTCGAAGCGGACCTCCGAAGGCATCTTCTCCACGACCTCCACGACAAATTCCTTGAAGGAGGTTCCGTCGTCGTTCGATGCCTCGATACGGATCGGGTAGCTCCCCACCGCCTCTTCCCGGAAGGTATAGCTCATCTGCGTAGAAACGACCTCGCCGGCACAAAGCCACCGGCAGCGGAAGTCCTCCTGGTCCGAATGCTGAATATCGGGAGTGAAGGTATATTCGACACCCGGCAGAACCTTGAGCCCCTCGGTAGGCAGTGCGAGCGAAATGACGGGCGGAGTAAGCTCCAACACATCCACCCGCAGCTCCGCTTCGGCTTTTCCGGCAGCCGTTTCGACACGGAAAGTGATATACACTTCCCCCAGTTCGGTAAAGACGGCCGTATAGGTCGGTTCGGAACCTGCCAGCTTGCCATCGACGATCCATGAGTAGGTAGCTCCCTCGGCATACTCCACCGTCGGAGCGATGGTCAGTTCCCGGCCCATCTTGACGGTATAAACCCCCGACTCGCTGTCGAGCGTAATGACGGGAGCATGATCCCGGTCGTCCAAAATCACTTCGTCCTTGTTGCAGGCGGTCGTCAACAGCGCCGCCAACACCGCCCAAAACGGGAAATATCTTTTCGAAAAAATCCACATAGCACGTTGCATATATTCGCGTTTACAGCACGCGGCAGAGCGGAAACCCGCCCTGCCGACGTACACAAAAACGATTTATCTTCAAAAGTCGTCGCCTCCGCCCGGTGCAGTCCGTCACGGACTTTTCCGCAGATCGGAAACGATCGCCGAAATCGGTCCGGAAACTTTCCGGAAAAACATTACAGCTCGATCGTAATGTCATCCAGAGCATAATAGGCCGGCATCGAGAAGCCATAACCGTTATCGGGGCCGCCCGTCATATTGAAACGCACCTTCGCCACCTTGCCCAGCGAAGAGAGGTCCCATTTGGTCCACTCCTTAATCAGCTTGTCCTTCGATGCGAAAGTCATCGTCACGGTGCCGGTCTCCTTACCTGCGGCATCGTAGCCCGTAGCATGAATCAGTACATCCTGGCCCTCCTCAAGCGCAGGTGCGAGGGCATTGCCCTTGGCTGCCACACTCAGGAAATAACAGGTCGAATTGATATAGCAGCTCTGGATCGTACGCGCCACACCGTCGGCGAAAGCGAAAATAGGACGGCTGTCGCCATAGTCGGGGTGCGCCTCGTCGTAGTTGCCGTAACCGATAAGGAAATTATCCGATCCGTCGTGGCCGCCGCCCGTAGTAGCATCCTCGTTCCGGGCATTGTACAGGTAAAGGTCAAGCTCGTAGGAGTTGAACTTCTCGATATCCTTGGAGTTGTAGGACGATACCATAAACGGGTATCCCCAACCTTCGGGACAGGGCGAAGTCAGCTGCGTGGTCTGATCGGTCCAGGTGTACGCCTTATCTTCGTAAACTACGGACATCGCCTTACCGCCGTTATAGTTCGCCACCACCAGCGGCGACCAGTCGTCGCCCTCGAAAGTGATCGTATAGGTCTGGGGTCCTTCGTCCGGCCCGTCGTCGTCCTTCGAACATCCGACGAAAGTTACCGCAGCCGCAGCCAGCAAAGCCAAAAATACTCTTTTTTTCATAATCTTTTATTATTTAATAAATTGTATGTTTCCTCCTGTACGAAAGATCGCCACAAAGCATACGCTTCGGGGACTCATGGCAGCACCGGGTCCGGAAAAATCGACTGAATGGGGAAATCGAGCAAACAGAGCAACCGACATTCGTGATTCCATCCCGTGACCCGCAGGTGTAAAATCTTCGTGCAAAGGCAGGTCTTCTGACTCATCCCGTCCGTCGCGCCTTCCCGGCTTCATGGCCAGTGGCAAAAGAGAGCGATCGAACTATTCCCCGAAAGGAAACAGGACTTACAGCAGCGAGCACTGTTCCGGATTCGCACCGGATTCCCTATTACTCCGCACGCTTCGAAAAAACATACGGATACCTTTTGCGGGTGCAAATATACGAATAATATTTAATTCGAAAACTCAAAAAAACACGACGACCTCTTGACTTCGCCTTTTCGTCAGCGTATATTTGCAGACGCGCCCTTCCCGTTTCCCGAAACGGGCGCCCATCCTTTCTCTATTTTTTCGATTTCCGCCTGCCGCCGGACTCTTCCGGACGGCAACGACACTGTTTCATCCGACAAAAAAACACACGACATGCCCCGAGGACGCAACAAAGCCCTGATCGCCCGACGCGACGAAATGCTCTGCCACCGCTATCACTACTGGACCGAAACGCAGCGTATGCGCTTCGACGACACCCTGAAAATCCTCTCCGAAGAGGAGTTCTTTCTCTCCGAGGAGCGCATCCTGACCATCCTCCGCGCCAACGGCGACACGCTCCGCGAACTCGCCGGCCGGCCCGCTCCGAAAATGCGGAGAGAGCGCTTCCCGACAAGGCGCCATACGCCCTCTCCCCGGAAATGATCCGACGGATACGCCCGTCCCTGGCAATAAGGATATTCGGCCCGTCCATCCCTGCGATCCGGCAAAAAGAGGCATCCGCACATCTCCATTCGGAAAAAACAGCTATTTTTGCAGCCGGAACAATCCCGGAACGAAACAAAATGGACTGGTTTACGGATCTTTTTACCCAACATTCGGCCATTCAAGCCGTCGTCGTGCTCTCGCTGATCTCGGTGTTCGGCATGATGCTGGGCAAAGTGCGTTTTTTCGGAATTTCGCTCGGCGTGACGTTCGTTTTCTTCATCGGCATCGCAGCGGGCCATTTCGGACTCTCGGTCGATCCTTCGATGCTGGCTTTCGCCGAAAGTTTCGGGCTCGTACTCTTCGTCTATGCATTGGGATTGCAGGTCGGCCCCGGTTTCTTCAGTTCGCTCCGTTCGGGCGGCATCCGGCTGGTTTCACTCGCCACGCTCATCGTCCTGACAGGTTCGGCACTGGCCGTAGGGCTCGGCTATGCGGCCCGTGTTCCCATGAGCGACATGGCAGGCATCCTGTGCGGCGCCACGACCAACACCCCGGCGCTCGGTGCGGCACAACAGATGCTCTCGCAGATGCAGTTGGACTGCAACAACGCCACGCTGGGCTGTGCACTGACCTACCCGCTGGGTGTCGTAGGCGTGATTCTGGGCATCATCGCCGTACGCAAACTCTTCGCCCGGCCCTCGGACATTCCGCAACCGGACGCCGAACATAAAAAGAATATCTTCATCGTCGAATTCAAGATTTCCAACCCCGGCGTCGTCGGCAAAAGCATCCGCGACGTCGCGGCATACAGCCACCACCATTTCGTCATCTCCCGCCTTTGGCGTGCCGGGCAGGTTTCGATTCCGACCTCGGACTCGACCCTCGAATCGGGCGATCTGGTACTGGTAATCACCTCGCCAGACGACGTGCAGGCACTGGAACTCCTCTTCGGCGAGCGGGTACAGAAAGACTGGAATACGCATGACATCGACTGGAACGCATTGGACAGCCAGCTCATCTCCCGGTCGATCATCGTCACCCGCCCCGAAATCAACGGCCGCAAACTCAGCTCGCTGCGTCTGCGAAACCTGTACGGCATCAACATCAGCCGGGTGCATCGTTCGGGCGTACAACTGCTCGCCACGCCCGATCTCACGCTGCAACTGGGCGACAGCCTGACGGTAGTGGGTGAAGCGCAGGCGATCGAAGGCGTCGAAAAAATCCTCGGCAATGCCGTCAAACAGCTCGACGAACCCAACCTGATTCCGGTTTTCATCGGTCTGCTCCTGGGCCTGCTGCTGGGAAGCATCCCTTTCGCGGTACCGGGTATCAGCCTCCCCGTCAAACTGGGACTCGCAGGCGGCCCGATCATCCTCGGCATCCTGATCGGGACCTTCGGCCCCCGCATCCACATCGTCACCTACACCACGTTGAGCGCCAACCTGATGCTCCGGGCATTGGGACTGTCGCTCTATCTGGCCTGCCTGGGGCTCGAAGCGGGCGCCCATTTCGTCGAAACGATCATGCGCCCCGAAGGAATGCTCTGGATCGGACTGGGATTCCTCCTCACGTTCGTCCCCATCGTTATCGTAGCCGCCCTGTCGCTGCGGTTCTTCAAACTCGATTTCGGACAGGTAGCCGGCATCATGTGCGGCAGCATGGCCAACCCGATGGCGCTGAACTATGCCAACGACTCGATCCCCGGCGATCATCCGGCCGTGGCGTACGCGACGGTCTATCCCGTATGCATGTTCCTGCGGGTCATCATCATTCAGATTCTGATCATGTGCTTTATTTAGCGGTCGCCGGACGGCAGACCGCCCTGCGTTCCGAAGAGGCGCAGCGAACGGAACCGGGGACTCAACGCCCGACATCCGGCAACTCCGCCACGCGGCGGATCTCGCCTTCGAAATTGGGGGTAAAGATCCCGCCGCCCACTCCTTCGGCGATCTCGCGCAGTGTCCAGAAGCGACCTCCGTCCAACTCGCCGCTCGGTACGACAGGCCCATCGTACACCGTCTTATAGACATAGACCAACTCCCGTTCGCGTTCCGACTCGAACAGGTAGGTCAGCACGTGCTGCGGTTCGAAATCCGTCACGCCGACCTCCTCGCGCACCTCGCGCCGCAGAGCAGCGAGAGGCTCTTCCCCCCAATCCACATGGCCGCCTACGGCCGTATCCCACCGTCCGGGCTGGATATCCTTCCACGCCGGACGTTTTTGCAGGTAAAGCTCCCCGCAGGAGTTGAACAGATGAAGGTGCACCACCGGATGCAACAGCATCGACCCGCCGTGGCACTCGCCCCGCGTGGCCCGGCCGACGACACGTCCGGCGGCATCGACCACCGGAAACAGCTCTTCCCGATTATCCGCGCATTTCATCTTCCGACAATATTCTATGAGTTTTATTCCGACCGTAAAGACTGCAATAGACGGAGAACATGACGAAGCCCAGCAGGGCCATCGCCGCACCGGGCAGGGCGGCATATTGAGGCCCCAGGCCGAAACTGATCGGCAGACCGCCGAAGTAGGCGCCCAAAGCGTTGCCGAGGTTGAACGCGATCTGGATCGACGCGGCGCCGAGCATCTCCCCGCCCGGCGCATTCTCCAGAATAAGCAGTTGCTGGGGCGATGAAACCCCGAAGAGCGAAGCCGTCGTCAGGAACATCAGCGGAATCACGAGCCAGTCGATCCGAGCCGCGAAGAAGATCCCTACGAGCAACAGACAGATCATCCCCTGAATAAAGCGGGCGACCCGTTCGGGAGAGAAGCGGTCCGACAAATGCCCGCCCGCGAGATTACCCACCAGCATTCCCAGCCCCGCGACCATCATCACGGCTGTCATCGCCTGCCCGGAGATGCCCGCCACACGCGTCATGGTCGGAGTCACGTAGCTGTACCAGCAGAAAACTCCTCCATTGGCCAGCAGCGTAGCCAGCAGGATTAGCCAAGGAGCCCGCGAACCGAGGAACCGGAATTGCCCCTTCAATCCCGTATCGGGCAGCGCCGGCAGGGCAGGCACCCAGCGGGCGATCAGCAGCAGAGCCATAATTCCCCACAGCCCGACCATCCCGAAAGCCAGCCGCCACGAAAGATAGCTGCCCAAATAGGTACCCAACGGCACACAGAACAGGTTGGCGACAGTCATCCCGAGGATCATGATCGACACGGCCTGGGTTTTGTGTCCCGGATCGGCCACCCGCTCCGCAACGATCGAACCTACGCCGAAGAAAGCCCCGTGAGGCAGGCCCGACACGAACCGCATCGCCAAAAGCACCCAAAAGTCGGGCGCCAGCGAAGCGCAGACGTTACCCAGGACAATAAGAGCGGCAAGAGCGAGCAGAATCCCCTTCAACGCCCGCTTACGTGCAATGAGCACCGTCGCGGGAGCCCCGACGCAAACCCCGACGGCATAGGCCGAAATCAGATCCCCGGCCCGGGGGATGGAAACGCCCAAATCCCTCGCCACATCGGGCAGAATCCCCATCATGACGAACTCGGCCATGCCGAGAGCCAACGTGCCGAAAGCCAGGGCGATCAAACTCTTTTTCATAAATCGACTCTTTTTACCGACGGCTCCGCACTCCAGGTACGGAACCTTTTTCGCAACTTTCGCATCCTTCGGACCGCTCCGCAGCTCGACAATACGGCGCGTCCGAAGCACGGTCTTTTGATTCGGAGAACAAAAATAGCGCATATCTTCCCCTCTTCCGCCTAAAACGAAAGAATTTCTCACCGACCCGACAAACCGGCCCTCCCGGATTCTCCCTGACGGGATGAATCCGGGAGGGCCGATTATATCCTATCCGAAAGCCCAAAGAGAGCCGTATGACTGAGATCAATACCCCAGCCAGTGAAGCCACTCGAGCGCTTCGGGCGTCAGCTTGTCATCGCGGTCCACCCAGGTTCCGGACTCGATGAGCAACGTTTTATACTCCTCGATACGGCGCGTGATCGGAAAATCGGGTCGCGGCAGCGCACTCTTCTCCGCACGCTCCGAAGGGCGAATCGTCCGGTCGAAAACCTCCCGAAGCACCGGGCGCCGGTGTCCCTCCCACTTGAAATCTTCGAGAAAAAGAGCCTGCGTCTCCGGAATCTTATCCATCGGGAAGATCGAAAAGACCGGCTGATTACGGTAGGTAATGCCTTCGACCGTATTGTTGTCGATATAGTAGGTAGCCGCACCGCTTTGGATAGAAACCAGCCCCACCGGTTCGGGCGAATCGTCCTCCTGCATATAATAGATGGTCTGCACGTTACCGTCCACGTCGTTGCGATAGATCTTGTTATCGCGGAAATAGGCAGTAATCAGCTTGCCCGTCACCTGGTTGTAAGTCATAGTGTCGATCTCGCTCGACATGACCGGACGGCCGACGAATTCCGCTTTCTGGAGTTTGGAGTTTTCGGTATAGATCTTCATCACGTCCGAAGTGATCTGGTTATCCTGATTCCAGAGCACAGGATCGATATAGAGCAGGATCATCGAGTCCGTGGAAACGGCCACCAGAGAATCGCAGACCGCCTGGAAGTCATTGCGGAAGATCTTTACCCGGCGATACCCCTTGACCAACCGGTAGAGGGAATCTCCAGCAGGTGCAGCGATCGAATCCCCCCGCAAAGAGTCCGCTGCCGCAACCCCGGCCTTGAGCGAATCGAGCTGCATGGAATCGCGTCCCAGCGAATCCGCAGCAAGAGAGTCCCGGAACAAAGAATCCAACGCGGCAAAAGCCCTAGCCTCCCGCAGGGAGTCGGCGACCAGCGAATCGAGAGCCGACGCCGGAAGCTTGCCTTTCAGGATCGCCTTCCCGGTTTTGGCACGCCGCTTGGCCCAGATTTTCTCCATACGTTCGGCACGGCGCTCCAGGTTCTTTCTGCGCAATGCCTCCTCCTTCTGTTTCGCAGCGTCGAGCTTGGCAGTAGCCCGAGCCTGACGTGCTTTGGCGATCTGCGCCAGCTTCTCCTTGCGGGCCGCTGCCGCCTGCGCCTTTTTCACGGACGCTATGCTGTCGGCCTGTGCCCGCAATTGAGCTTTCAAGCTGTCGGCCTGGGCTTTCCGCTCCCGCTTGGAAAGAATATGCACGGAAGAATCCGCAGGAAGCGATTTTGGACCGGCCTGCGCAAGGCTGTCGGAAAAAAGCGTATCCACCGCAGAAACGGCGGCCACGGAATCGGCAGGGGTCATTCCGCCCCCCACCCGATCAAGGCTGTCGGAAAGAAGCGTATCTATTGCTGGGGCGGCATCCAGAGAATCGCCCCCCGTTCCTCCTTTTTCAACCGGAACAGCCGCTATAGGTTCTGCAACGGAACCAGAACCGGCATCCGCAGTTTCGGACGAGGTTTCGACGGCTCCGGCCGCAGCCTGCGGAGCAGCGGCATCCGCCTGCGATCCATCCTGCGAGGCTTTTGGACCCGCAGCACTCGGTTTCGCAGCCAGTGAATCCACAGACGGTCCCCCCTTAGAGCCGGCCAGAGAATCTGCCGCCTTTGCCTTCACCTTCGCCAACGAATCGGCACGTGCCTGCTCGCTCTTCGAGATCGTATAAAGAAACATCGAATCGGCACACATATAGAGCGAATCGCTCTGACTCGTATCGTAGCTGACCACCGAAGGTCGCTGCGTGAGCAGAGCATTGCCCGGCTCCTTCCAATATTCGCCGTAATCGCCGAAAGCGAGCACTTTGTGCTCGGCGTCGTCGATCTGGATATTCCGGAACAAAAGAGCATGCCCGGACTCCCGGTAATAGTCGAGGCTGTCGCTCCACAGCTCCTGCTTTTCGGTCATCACATACCCGTTGCGAGTCAGCACGTAAAGCTCGCGCGGCTTTTCGTAACGTCCCCGGTCGGCATAAATGTAATCGCCGCCTTCGTTCCAGATGTTGGTTCGCTCGAAGAAATGAGCCTGGTCGGTATCCGTATCGTACACCACCGAATCGCCCTTGAGTTCGTACTTGTCGTTGCGCATCTCGACACGATCCACACAGATAATCTGGTGCGTATCGGCATAATAGTAGCCCCGGTCGGATTCGAGGTGATTCTCGCGGTTGGTCAGCATACCGCCTCCGCTGAAAGTACCAATATTGTCCAGCGTATTGAACCGGAAATCATAAGTATAGAGCGTCGCATCCCCATCGACGACCTTCACCAGCGGAGCATAGACCCGCGCCTCGTTGATCTCACCGTTGTAGTCGGCCCGGTCGCCGTAAATGTATGTCTCTTTTTTATTGATCAGTACGTTGCCGAAGCACTCGATGCGCTTGTCGTTGTAGCGGATCGCGCTGTCGCAGGTAATGACCGCCCCGTTGTGCTGGGCCGCGAAATGCCCTACGAGCACTGTCGCGGTCGTATCGCCGTAAGGAATGGGATATCCCCGGTCGGCGACGAAATCGACCACCTTGTTCGACTCGGGGTCCTGGGCCGGAGCACCCGGAGCCGACGGGGTCTGAACACCCGCAACGGGAACGGCCAGCGGCCTGTTCCCCGCGAGGATCACACCTCCGGCGACACCTGCGACCAGCAGTGCGCACACTATTTTTCGCAATCCCTTCGGCATCGGACGATCTCTATTTTACCCAGTTCTTATTTTCGAACTCTCCGTCCCGAAATTCGGGATCGATATAAATGTACATGCCCTCGATCTTCTTGTCGAGCCACTCCTTGAACACTTTCTCGCGTTTGGCGTTCAGCGCCAGCTGTTCGACGCGAATATAGTCCTCGTCGAGCGAAACCTTGTGCGGAGGGATCACCTTCACGAGCTTGACGATCTTGCTGAGCTGGTTGCCCATCCAGTCTTCGGTCTGATAGGCGTCGGAAATTTCGCCCTCCTTAAGATTGCGCAGGGCATTGTAGTCGTCGAGGCTCTTGCCACCGGCCCGGCCGAAATCTTCTTTCATGAAGCGTGTTTCGGTATAACTTGCTTCCCACCTTTGAGTAAGTTCCAGCAAATCGTGGTTGGTCACCACGCCGCCGTTCATCTTCGAATTATCGTCGTCGGAAAACTTCCGGGCCGCCTCCTCGAAAGTAATCGAATCCTTACGGATCAGGTTTGCGATACTGTCCAGCATACGGGCCGGAGCCGCCAGCTCCTCGAGCGTATAGGAGGGTCGCAACACGATATGACGCGCATGGTACATACGCCCCTTCTGGTCGATCAACTGAATCAGGTGATAACCGTATTGCGTTTCGACGACCTCGGAAACCTGTCCCGGCTTCAGATCGGCCAATGCGTCCGCAAACTGCCGCACGAACCCGTCCAAAGGCTGGGGGTCCAGTTCGCCGCCACTGATGGCCGAACCGTCCATCGAATACATGCGGGCCATGATGTCGAAACGGGTCTGCCCCTTGATGATGCGCTCGCGCATATCCAGCAACCGCTCCTTGGTGCGCTGCTTGGCCTCCTTGATCGACGCCGGGAAACGGGTGATCTGGGCATAAACGTACTGTTCGGGGATAGTCGGCAGACTGTCCGGATCGGTCTTCTTGTAGTAACGCTCCACCTCGCCGGGAATCACCTTGATTTTCCCTACTACGGAACTCTGCATAGCCTGGGCGTATGCCTGCTCCTCGTAACGCTGACGCAGCATTTCGCGCACGTTGAAGATCGGCATATGCTGTTTGGTTTCGAGCGCGGCGATAGAACCCGCATCGTCGATGAGCGCCTGCAAATGGGCTTCCACCCGCTGTGCGATGCCCGAATAGCTGACATCCACCGAATCGATGAGCGCCTGATTGAACAGCAGCTTCTGCATCAGCAGTTGTTCGAGCGCTTCGTCGTGGGGATCGCGGTCCGAAGTGTAACCCTGCTGGCGGCGCTGTTCCACCAGCTCGCCCGCATATTCGTCCACCTCCGACCAGAGGATCGACGATCCGCCGACGACGGCCACCACGCGGTCCAGCATCACCTGCCGCTTCTGGGCGGCCCCTGCAAAAATCGCCAGCACCAACGCTGCGCAAAACAGAATCTTCTTGCTCATCAGTTCTCTATTTTTTCTTCTTCATGGATCTTCACTCTCCCCTCCTCGACCGCTTTTCGGTAAACCTCCTCGTCGTAGGCCCGAATGATCTCGTTCTGCCGCTGGTTGTAGAGGATGCGGCGCACGATCGCCTCGCTGCGCTCCAGCGGTTCGGGATCGCCCGGACGAAGCACGTCGCTTATTTCGAAATAGTAGCGCGAATGACCGTCGCTCATCTCCTGTACGGCCCGCGAGGAGAGCAGGGCGTCGTAACTCTGGTTGCGCAATGTGGGCAGATAGCCCAGAAACTCGGAGAAGGTCACCCACGAAGAGGAGAAATCGTTCAGTACGAAATTGTTCTTGGTACAGATGTCGGCGAACTCTTGCTGCCGGGATGAGCCGGGCTGCGTCATCAACTTGCGCAGCTTCGGCGCCTGCCGGTTGTTGGCGTCGAAGCGAACGATCCGCCCCTTGACCAGGGTTTGATTGACCTTGAAATCCGACGCGTGTTCACGGTGATAGGCAGCAATCTGATCGGCGGTAACGAGCGTATCGATGCGCTCCTCGATCAGATGCTGGTCGAACTTACGGATCAACAACGCCTGGCGGTACTCCTCGACCAGCGAATCGATGTCCTGCTCGGCATCGGAGAAAAGTTCTTCGGCCTCGTGCAATTTAAGCTGTTTGTGCACCCACTTTTCGACATAACGGTTTACGAAAGCCACGCTGTCCTCGCCGACCACTCCCTTCGGAATCGCAGCCTTAACCTCTCGCGCGTACAATTTTCTACCGGCAGCCTCGGCCAACACGACCCGACCTCCGCCCCAATAGCGGGGCACTTCCTGGCACCCTACCGCAAGTACGAGCAGCAGAACAGCTCCTATTTTGGCACAAAAACTCATAACTACAAGGGACAAAGATAATGAAAGCCGAGAGCCTAACCAAATTTATTTGAGTTAAGCCGAGGCGCATCCTATCGTCTAAAAAAGATACTTTTTACCCGAACCTAACGTACCGTGCATCCCGAATATTACATTACGCCCTAATTTATCGTATCGAAAAAACCGGATGCTCCGGTGCAGATAATCCGGGGAAAACCGGCACAGACAATACTTCTGCATGATACCCGCCGACGATCCCGCTCCTGCGGTACGCCGCAAAATAGCCCCCGACCGTCACAACAGGTTACCGGATCGTATTTTTATCCAACTTTTTCACCCGGGCCAGCAAACGGTAGATCATATAGCCCGATGCGGCGAAAAGCACGAGCGCAACGACGTAAACGATCGTATAAAGTGTATCGCTGCCGATAACCGAACGTATCGTGGCCCCGTCCAGTCCGACCATAATCAACAGGAAAGCCGCGCCGTTGTTCATGGCATGGAGCAGAACGACCGAAAAGATCGAATTGGTCTCGATGTAGATGAAACCCAGGATCAGGCCCATCACGAAAGCATTGACCGCCAGCGCCGGATGTCCGTGCAACACGGCGAAGAACGCCGACGAGAGGAACAAAGCCGCTACGACGCCGTACTTGGCCCGCACCGACTCGAGAATGATGCCCCGACAGAGGAACTCCTCCAACAGAGGAGCCATAACCACCAGCGTAATGATCGCCCAGAAGCCCCGGCCGTAAACTGCGGACGAAGGCATCGGAAGCAGCTCCACCACCGGTTCGATGACGATACCGGCAGCCAGCATCATCACCAGTCCCCAAAGCAGCAGAACCGGATTGAGGCCCCGCGCCGAAAAGCGCAGCGTCTTGCGCGTTCCGTGCCGCAAGCGGCGATAGAACAGCGTGAAAAGAATCATCAGTCCCATCGTCACCAGGTAGGTGAAAGCCGTAAAACGCGCCAGAGCGTCCTGTTGTTCGGGCGTCGGAGCGACGTTGCCGCGCAACAAGTCCCAGTCCGGAAAATCGAACCCGGCGAGACGGGCGGCAAGCAGTCCGACGAATTGCAGCAAATACCAGATTCCTACCAGAGCCAACAGGTCGATAAGGGTCGGAAATCGATATTTATGAGCCGGTTGCGGCGTTTGTCCCCGATCGGATGTTCCGGGAGTATCCCCAACAGGAGCTTGCGGACGGACATCGGACGGAGTCGTGGAATCGGTATGTACCATAGCTTCTATGTTTTATCTTCGGTATAAAGACCTGTTTTACGCTTCGAAGATAGGCATTTTTCGGGTATCGTTATGGTTTTTCCCGATAAAATTCGTATTTTTGGCCGATTATAACCCGTTAAAATCAGCAAACATGGCAAAGGTCATCGCATTGGCCAATCAGAAAGGCGGCGTGGGCAAGACGACCACGGCCATCAACCTCTCGGCGTCGCTCGCGCTGCTGGGCAAGAAAGTTCTCCTGCTGGACGCCGATCCGCAGGCCAACGCCACGTCGGGACTGGGCTTCGATATCAACCTGGAGGGCATTTACGAGTGCATCACCGGAGCGAAGACGGCGGCCGACGTAATCCTCCAAAGCCCGGACGTAAAGAACCTCTGGCTGCTCCCCTCGTCGATCGACCTGGTGGCCGCCGACACCGAGCTACCGAAGATGGAGAACGGACACCACGTGATCCGCCGCATCGTGGAGAGCGTGCGCGACCGTTACGACTATATCCTGATCGACTGCTCCCCCTCGCTGGGCTATACGACGGTGAATATCCTTACGGCCGCAGACACGGTGCTGATTCCCGTACAGTGCGAATACCTCGCGCTCGAAGGGCTCTCGAAGCTGCTCAACACCATCCGCATCGTCAAGAACGGACTGAACCCGGCGCTCGAAATCGAAGGCTTCGTGCTGACTATGTACATGCGCAACCGCCTCAACAACCAGGTGGTGAACGAAGTTCGCAACCACTTCGGAGAGCTGGCCTTCGACACAATAATTCAACGCAATATCCGTTTAGGAGAAGCCCCCTCGCACGGAAAACCCGTCATCTTGTACGATGCTTCCGCCGTCGGGTCGGCTAATTACCTCACGTTGGCCAAGGAGCTCCTGAAACGCAACCGCAAAAGCAATCAAAAAGCAAAATAGCATTATGAAACAGAAGGGATTAGGACGCGGTCTGGACGCCATTTTCGGGAGCGAACACCTGGATGCCAGGCTCAAACCGATGACCGAAATGGCGGAGATCTCCGTTTCGGCGATCTTCCCCAACCCCACGCAGCCGCGCACGGAGTTCGATGAAGAGGCGCTCGAAGAGCTGGCCGACTCGATCCGCACGCTGGGCGTAATCCAACCCATCACGGTCAAACGCACCGACGACGGACGCTACCTGATTATCAGTGGCGAACGCCGCTGGCGGGCCGCCCGCAAAGCCGGACTGGAGTCCCTGCCCGCCTATATCCGCGAAGTGGACGACGAGAACCTGCATGCTATGGCCCTGGTGGAGAACATCCAGCGCGAAGACCTCAACGCCATCGAAATCGCCCTGGGAATGCAGCGGCTGATCGACGAATGCAACCTCACGCAAGAGGCGCTCTCGGAAAAGGTCGGCAAAAAACGCTCGACGGTGTCGAACTACATGCGCCTTTTGAAACTGCCCAACGAAGTACAACTCGCCCTCAAGGAGGGGCTTATCTCGATGGGACACGCCAAAGCGATCGCCGGAGCTCCCGAAGAGTTGCAACTGCGCCTGCTCAAAAAGTGCATCCGCAAGGGACTCTCCGTGCGCCAGATCGAGGAACTGGTCCGCGCACTGACCGACCCTGCGGCAAAACCCGCAGCTCCGGCCGAAGACGAGGAGTATCCCGAATCGTATGCGCGGCTGGTGGAGCAGCTCGAAAAATTCTTCTCGCAGGAGATCAGCATCAAACGCTCGAAAAACGGCGGCGGTCGCATCGTGATCGACTTCTCGGACGACCGGGACATCGACCGCTTCATCGAAAAATTCGAGAAAAGAGGCGCTTCCGCCGAAATCCGCAACAATAAATAGATGAAACACACCCGGGGATATATCCGTCTGTTGGTGCTTTTCGCCTTTCTCGCATTGTGCGGAGCAGGCGAAGCATCGGCCCAAGTTCCGTTGGACCGTTACCGTAGCGCGAAAACTTTCGTGCGCAGCGGTCTGATGCCCAAACCGGACAGCCTGGCCAAAAACCATCTTACGGACTCTCTGCTACTGATGCGGGTGGACTCTCTGCCTCAGGACAGTACCCTGCGCGATTCGCTGCTGCGTTCGGGCATCGATTCGCTGCGGCTCCGGGATTCGCTGGCTGCGAGACTGCACCCGCAATTCGTCCCCGACTCGGCCCTGCTTCTGAAAACCGACTCCCTGCCCGCAGCACTCGGAGCGCCCGACTCGCTCGCAGGCCGAAAAGACCTCCGCCCCCGGCGCGATACCATCTCGCTGTCGGGCGTAAGTTGGATCTCGCTGGTAGCGCCCGGTTTCGGACAGATCTACAACAAGCAATATTGGAAGCTGCCGATCCTCTACGGAACGGTAGGTGCGGGACTGACCCTCTTCTTCCACGAAAACAACACCTACAAACCTCTCAAACGACAATACAACGCCCTGCTGGAAAACGGTACGGCCCGCACGGAGGAGTTGGACGACGTACAGTCCCGTATGATCCGCAGCAATACGCGCAGGCAGATCTATCTCGGGCTTACGGTCGCCTCCTACCTTTACTTCCTGGGCGATGCGGCGGTCAACTACCGCTACGACGCCTCCCCCGTAAAGAAAGCCACGACACTGGCCACGATCTTCCCCGGTGCCGGACAAGTCTATAACAAAAGTTACTGGAAACTGCCTTTCGTCGTAGGCGGACTGGCAACCACGATCTATACCATCGACTGGAACAATCGCGGCTACAAGCGTTTCAAGAAAGCCTACTCCGATCGTAGCGCCTACGACAAAGCCCTGGAAGAGCACCAGAAAGACCCGGAGCACCATCCCGACCCGCCTGTAGCCAAGGGCGAATTCGGTACTAAGTACTCAGCGGAATTTCTCAAAAACCTCAAGGACAATTACCGCCGCAACCGCGACTTGTGCATCATCATCACTGCCGGACTTTACGTGCTGCAAATCATCGACGCCCATGTGGACGCTCATCTGAAAAGTTACGACATTTCGGACGATTTAAGCGTAGAGTTCACGCCGGCGGTGAATTACGTCTATTCCCCGACCGTCGGCGGACACCGCCCGACTTTCGGATTCAACTTCAACCTGAATTTCTGATTCCATCATGAGAAAGATCCTCGCCTGCACCCTCTTTCTTTCGATCCTCCTCGGCTGCGCGACCGCAACCGCCCAGAGCCGCAAAGAGCGCCGTGCCAAGAGAAAAGCCAAGACCGAAAAGCAGGCTTCGAAATCGACCCATACTCCCGTTTCGGTCAAACCGGAGAAAACAGTGACAGAAAAAACGACCGTACAGCAAACGGAGCCTTACTGTCCGGAACTGAATCGCAATCTCACCCCGGCCCAGATCGACTCGCTCGTGGCTCTCTGGCGGGAAAAGCAGACTCTGCAATCCTACGATACGTTTTTCAACGACTACATCGACATCGACAGCCTCGCTTCCTCGAGTGACACGACCCCCGATTCAGTCTATGCCAACCGCCTGCGGGCACTCGTATCACCGGTGCAACTCCCCTTCAATCCGATCGTCAAAAACTACATCCGCCGTTACGTCGATACCCGTTACGGGACAATCAACCGGGTGTTGAGCCTCTCACGCTACTATTTCCCGCTGATCGAGGAAGAGCTCATCAAGGCCGACCTGCCCGTCGAGCTGCGTGCCCTGCCGATCATCGAATCGGCTCTCTCGACCACGGCCACCTCTCCGATGGGTGCTGTCGGACTGTGGCAATTCATGCCCGCGACAGGCAAAAGTTACGGACTGGAGATCAATTCGTTCGTCGATGAACGTCGGGACCCGGTGCAAGCGACCCGCGCCGCCTGCCGTTATCTGAAGGACCTTTACAGCATCTACCACGACTGGACACTCGCCATCGCCGCCTACAACTGCGGCCCGGGCAACGTAAACAAAGCCCTGGCCCGCGCCGGCGGAGGGACGACCTTCTGGGACATCTACGAATACCTGCCCCGCGAAACTCGCGGGTATGTACCGGCCTTCGTCGGAGCCTCCTATGCCTATGCCTACCACCAGCAGCACGGTATCCAGAGCGAAAACCCGCCCATGCCGCTGGCGACCGATACGATCCGCGTCACCCGCCTGCTCCACCTGGGACAAGTAGCCTCGACACTCGACATTCCCATCGAAACTTTGCGGACACTCAATCCGCAATACAAAATGGACATCATCCCGGCTACGATCAAAAGCTACACGCTGGTACTCCCCCAGCACTACCTCTGCCAGTACATCGCCAGCGAAGAGGAGATTCACCGGAAGGACTCCACCTATCTGAAAGAGTACATCAATCCGGCCAACATCGAAAAGAAGAAACTCGCGGACGCCACCCCCGCATACACCACCTACACGGTCAAGCGAGGCGATACGCTGGGTGCGATCGCCCGCCGTTACAGAACCACTACGGCACAAATCATGAAGCTGAACAAGCTGAAAAACGCCAACAAGCTGCGGGAAGGCCAACGGCTCAGGATCCCGATCCGCCGATAATCTTCGTCCGATGAACACATCGACCGATACCATCGTCGCTCCCGCCACCGCTTCGGGCGGAGCCATCGCCGTCATCCGATTGAGCGGTCCCGAAGCCATCGCCTGCTGCGACCGCATCTTTCGGGGGCGCAAACCGCTGGCCGAAGCCGCCGGGCACACCCTGCACTACGGCGAAGTCATAGACGGGGACAGAACGATCGACGACGTAGTCGCGGCCATCTATCGTGCACCGCACTCCTACACGGGCGAAGATGCCGTCGAGCTATCGTGTCACGGATCGCCCTACATCGTCTCCGAAATCATCGCACTCCTGCTTCGCTCCGGCGCTCGTATGGCGCAACCGGGCGAATTTACCATTCGGGCCTTCCTCGCAGGCCGGATGGACCTCGCGCAGGCCGAAGCCGTCGCCGATCTGATCGCCTCCGATTCCCGGGCTTCGCACGCCATGGCCTCGACCCAGATGCGGGGCGGATATTCGGCGGCACTGGGTGCGTTGCGCGACGAACTGCTGCAACTGGCCTCGCTCCTCGAACTCGAACTCGACTTTTCGGAAGAAGACGTTCAATTCGCCGACCGTGCACGCCTGCGGGAGATGATGCACCGCATCGAAAGCGAAATCACCCGCCTGACGGACTCGTTCAGACTCGGCAACACCATCAAAAAAGGGGTGGCTGTCGCTATTGTCGGAGAACCCAACGTCGGCAAAAGCACCCTTCTGAACCGTCTGCTGGGCGAAGAGCGGGCCCTGGTATCCGACATCGCAGGCACCACACGCGACACGATCGAAGAGACGCTCAATATTGACGGCGTTCTGTTCCGCTTCATCGACACCGCCGGGCTGCACGATACCGCCGACCGCCTAGAACAGATGGGCATCGACCGCACGCAGGAGATGATCCGCCGCGCACAAATCGTACTTCAGGTCGTCGATGCGACCTGCCCGATACCTCCCGCCATACAGATTACGTCCGAACAGACTCGCTTGCTCATCGTCAATAAATGCGACAGCCCGGATGCACGTATCACCGAATCGAAGGTATCCTCCGGCTGCGGGGTCGAATACGGAGTATCGTCGGCAAACCCCGACACTCTTTTCATCTCGGCAAAAACCGGCGAAGGAATCGAACGGCTCCTTGCCAGACTCCGCGCGACTTTCGACACCGGAAGCATCTACGACGGTGATCCCGTCATCTCGAACAGCCGCCATCTGGACGCCCTGCGCCAAGCCCTCGACGCCCTGCACCGAGCCCTCACGGCCCTCGATGACGATCGTCCGGCCGACCTCTTAAGCGAAGACATCCGCCAGGTCATCCACCACCTGGGCACCATCACAGGCGAAATCACCAACGACGATATTCTCATCCAAATATTCTCGAAATTCTGCATCGGAAAGTAACTCAAGAAAACAAAGCCAAAGAATCATCGAAACAAAATTCATAAATTCAATTACTTACAAGCAAATAAAGGATTTTTATTTCGACTTCATTTTATCGTTCGAGGTGTAAAATTTGCCGCTTATTTACAACACACAGCTATCGAGGAGTAAAAAAGTGTAAAGAAATTTTTCTATTTTTGTGCCAAACCTAAAACCTCGACCGCATGGAGATCAAGATTCGGCAGAAACCGCAGCGCTCGACGGGCAAGACCTCGTTGGTGCTGGAATACTATTACGGGTACACCCGCGACGACGAAGGGCGTATCAAGCATCGCCGCAAATTCGAGACCCTCGAATACTACCTCTACACCGACCCAAAAAACAAGTTGGAGCGCGACCACAACAAGGTCAATCTCGAAATGGCCGAGAAGGTCAAAGCCAAACGGCTGCTCGCCGAGCAGAACGAGCAATACGGCTTTGCGGTGAAATATAAAATCCGCACCAACCTCGTCGAATACATCAAAGGATTGATAGAGCAACGCAAGGAGTCGCCGGGGAACTGGGGCAACTGGGACAGCGCATTGAAACACCTCGTCGCCTACGCCGGAACGAATACGACGTTCGAGATGGTCGATAAAAAGTTCGTCGAGGGGTTCAAGACCTATCTGGCGAAGCAGGCCAAGACCAAAAGCAATACCGCTCTTTCGACAAACAGCCAGAGCAGCTATTTCCTCAAACTCAAAGCCGCGCTGAACCAAGCGGTCGAGGACGGCATCATCCCCCACTCGCCCGCCATGTCGGTCAAACCCGCGCATGTCGAGGACGTGCATCGCGAATACCTGACTTTCGACGAGTTGCAACGCCTCGCCAAGACGGAGTGTCCGTATCCTGTACTAAAAGATGCATTCCTCTTCTCGTGCCTGACCGGCATGCGTTGGAGCGACATCAACAAACTGACGTGGGCCGAGGTGCAGGAGTTCGACGGCGGCACGCGCATCGTATTCCGGCAGAAAAAGACCAAAGGGCTGGAATACCTCGACATCACAGGCCAAGCCGTGCGCTACATGGGTCAGCGCGGCAAGGCCGACGAGCGGGTCTTCGCCGGGCTGAAATACTCCGCATGGCACAACCTCGCCCTGCGCGAATGGTGCCTGAAAGCGGGCATTACGAAGCATATCACGTTCCACTGCGGCCGCCATACGTTCGCCGTGCTGCAACTCTCACTCGGTACGGAAATCTACACCGTGTCGAAGCTCCTCGGCCACCGCGAACTGAAAACGACGCAGGTCTATGCGCAGATTATGGATGCGAAGAAGCGCGAAGCGGTGAACCGGATTCCGGAATTATAACTATCTTTATGCTATGGAGAACGAAATGTTGATATATCGCTCGGCCGACGGGAGCATCAAAATAGACGTCCGCATGGGCGAAGAGACCGTCTGGCTGACCCAAGACCAGATGGCGGCGCTGTTCGGAAAGGCCAAATCCACCATCAACGAACACTTGAAAAACATCTTTTCCGAGGGTGAGCTGGTCGCCGATTCAGTTATTCGGAATTTCCGAACAACTGCCGCCGACGGCAAAGGCTACGACACGAACTACTACAACCTCGACGTGATTATTTCGGTCGGCTACCGCGTGAAATCGCACCAAGGCACGCAGTTCCGCATCTGGGCGACGCAGGTGCTGCGCGAATACCTCATCAAGGGCTTCGCACTGAACGACGAACGGATGAAGTCGGGCAAGTCGATGAACTATTTCGACGAATTGCAGGAGCGCATCCGCGAAATCCGCCTTTCGGAACGGGTGTTCTACCAAAAGGTCAAGGACATCTACACGACGAGCATCGACTACGACCCGAAAGCTGAAAAGACGGTCGAGTTTTTCAAAATCGTGCAGAACAAACTGCTGTGGGCCATCAGCAGCCAGACGGCCGCCGAGCTGATCGCTCATCGTGCCGATGCCCGGCTGCCGATGATGGGCATGACCTCCTGCGACAAGAGCGACCCGCGGCGCATTACCAAAGCCGATGCCGCAACCGCCAAGAACTACCTGACCGAAGACGAAATGAAAGACCTCGGTCTGCTTGTCGAACAATACCTCGCATTCGCCGAAAGTCAGGCGCGGCGGCAGGTGCCCATGTATATGGCAGACTGGATCAAGAAGCTGAACGACATTCTGGTCATCAACGGGCGCGAACTGCTCGAACATGCGGGGCAAATCAGCCGCAAGGTTGCCGAAAGCATCGCGGCCCAACAGCTCGATGCCTACAAGGGGCGTTTGCGCGAAAAGGAGCGCCGCGCGAGCCTCGCCGAACTCGAAGCCGACCTGCAAGCCGCGGCCAAGAAACAGCCATGACCCGCATCGAATACATACGCCTGTCGCACCGGCACACCAACCGCAAAATCCGCGAACGGTTGCAGGCCGTTCGCACCCGATTGGATGCCAAAAGCCGATGGCTCGGCGGTGCATGGCAGGCAGTCGCATGGGTATTGTACAGCATAGTCAGCGTGGTGAGCTGGCTGGCATTCGCCGCCGAAATGTTCAAGGACAACCGTTTTTCGCTGCACTACATGGAGTGCGAAATCGAACATCGCAACCTGTCCGCCGCCGAAGCTCGCCAATACATCGCCGACAAAAAGCAGGAGTACGACCGTTGGCTGGCCTACGGCTCAATCTCGGCCAAGGAGCAGCGCCGCATCGACAAGACGTTCGAGTATCTTTCCGCCCGTTATCCGGCGGATACGCCTGCGGACGAACTACTGAACCGAATCGCCGAAGTCCGAACTACCGTTACCGAAATCGCCGACTACACCCGTCATCGACAGACGGAGGAAGTGCAGCGCAAGGAGCGCGAAGCGGAGCTGCTGGCCCAAGCCGAAAAACGCCGGGCCGCCCAGCGCAGCCGCACCGGCTTTGACCCGATACCCGCCGATTTCTGCCCGCGCCTGACCGACTGGCAAATCGCAGTGCTGACCAAACACATCAACCGAATCGGCATTTTCAAGCGCGACACGACCGAAGAAGAGATTGCCCGACTGCTGGCCTGCCAGCTCGCGGAACCGTTACAGACGACGCACAACAAGCTGCTGGCGCTGCTGCTCGAATCGTTGAGCGCATCCCGGCTGATTACCCCGAAATGGCAGCGGGTCGCCGGAAACAACGGCTGTTTTACCTCGAAATTGGGCAAACCGCTGACAGCGAAAGACCTCTCGGCCGCCAAACAGATGGCCGAGATCATTGACCGCCGCAAGGAGCGGATGATTATCGACTGCATCGAGGCATTGGAAGCAGCAGAATAGTTTCGACACATTCATCTGTAACAGGATTCCGCCCCACCGGAATCCTGTTTTTTTCGTCTCCATACGCCCACCGAACATTGGAAACGTTGTCCGAAAATGTCGAAACATGGGCAGCCAATGCGGATAGCTTTTCGTTGAATTTTATTTGCACTCGTAATTACATCACGAGCGTTGCGCAACGCCTTTTATCAAACGCTAAAAACAGAATGATTATGAGCGAAAACACAACCGTCGAGCAACGGCTCGACCGCATCGAACGACTGCTTCGGGGGCAAAAGACAGTCTTGAACTTCGCCGAAGCATGCGAATTTACGGGGCTGTCGAAGACCTACATGTACAAGCTTACCCACCAAGGGCGAATCCCCCATTTCAAACCCCACGGCAAGAACATCTATTTCAACCGCGAGGAGTTGGAACAGTGGCTACTGCAAAATCCTGTCAGGACGGCCGAACAGAAAGAACGCGAAGCCGTCGATTACGTCGTCGGCAAACGACGACCGAAGTAGCATTTCATCCGGCCTGCTCCGGCACTTCGGGGCGGGTCGGATTTTCTATCAATTAGTAAGGCAAGTTTGTGTTTTTTTATTTCAAAAATCACAATGCCTGGTAATCAGCTATATACAAAACTATGTAACAAATATGTAGCAAATTTTACCAGCCTAATGCGGAGAGAAAATCAACAAATTCAACTTATGTTAATTTTGTGTTATCCAGTCATTTAAGCCTTAATGACGACTCTAAATACAAAAATAGCAAATAATTAGATATATTCTGTTATTCTCAATCAAAAATATCAATATTGATATACGTTTATACAGAGAGGTATTTATCGGAGAGCCTATCCGCAACATCGGAACAATCTTTGTCCAACCTGAACTCAATTACGAGTATGCTGTCATCATCGTGTTCCGTGTTATAGATATCCAACAATCGGTTCATCTCTTCCATACTGTGTATCTCGGTCCCGATTTTCTCGGAAAGGAATTGAAATACCTCCTCCCAATTCGAATAGTAATACGACTCTTGATAACCCTCTTCCACCTTAATGCGCGGCAGATATTCACTATTGACATCATTGGTCCCGTAGTAGCCCATTCCGGGTTCTTCCGAGCGGTAGTAAATAAAGACGGAGGGGTATTTGAACTGAATGAATTTTCGTAAGTCGTCAAATTCGCCCCAGGCAGTCATAGTGTCGAAACGGACGACTGTATAGTTGTGGTTGATCGAAAGATTGCCGAACTCGCCTCGGCAGCTTATTTTGTGATAGTCACCACCCAGAATCGTTACGAGATTTCCCAGCCAAGTATTGCCGAATCCGTTTTCAATAAGGGATTTTTCACTGTTCTCCAGCGATTTCATCTTTTTGTATAAGTCGCGTATATCTTTTTTATCTCCCACAGCGACATAGGAGGTCCAACACCAATTAGGCATAGTTTTATCGATTAATAAGTTAGTTAATAGATTTGTCTTAATAGGATTTGTTATTGTCGCGTCATTCGAGCGCTTTCAATTTCGATTTCATCAGGAATCTCCTTTCCCGTAGAAGGGATATAAGTAGGTATGCTGCCAAAGAAGATTTCAAGTTCGGGTTTCAGACAATGTTCTTTTCAGCTTCTTCCTGTGGCAATTTCGGAAGCATCGGACACCGGACTCTACGGAGGAATAGTTGCATTGGTCGAAACAGTATTGCCACACTACCGACATTCTTCATAGAGGAAGGTTTCGTATTCGAACCTGATAAATTCTTTCGTGTTAGGAGCGACAACGGCGGCATACTTGACGGTGGTACCACCACAAAGACTGCATACTAATTTTCTTGAATGAGTTTAGATCAGCAAATGCCGTAACCCAAAATCAGCATTTCGACGCCATTATTCAAATTTACTGTTTTCATGTACTGTAAGTTATTGCAAATTACAGTGCTGCTATTAGAACAATGATACAAATATCACAGGTAAAATTGCAAATTTCATCGGTCGCTGTATTTTTGTGTTTCCCATGCAGAATTTCTATAACATACAGATGCCAGACATTTCTCTGCCTTGAATAGTCTCGTATTTAATCACATTATTGGCAAAAAATCTCTATATTTGAAATTAAAAAGAGACAGAAAGCTTTTATAAATATATTATTAGATGAGCTGGGAGCATTATTAATTACTGGAAATTGGAGTTCAAGCAAAATAGTTTCTGAAAAAAAGATACTAACAGACTTACCAAGGAGGAAGCTTTACAACAATTGTAGTTTCTATTTTTGGCATCCAATCTCTTGCCGAAATAACTAAACGAGTTTTTAATGAATATTTTAAGGCTATTAGAAGATTCGTCATTTGCAACTAAATAGATATAGAAGAACGTTCTGATTATTAGTCAAATGTATTGAAATAAGAAAATTGATAGAATTGGACATGGAACAAGTAGACACCTATATAGCAAATATTAATAAAGTAATATGTTCTAATATAAGCGCATTTTGCAATGTTAGCCGAGGCTTTTTATCTCAGAATATCTTATCTCAACTTCGTAATCTTGTGGACCATACTGCTTTGAAAGCATTTAGCAACGGTAGAGATATAGCCATAACATATCAAAATATTGAACAAGCTAATCAGTTCGTACATACGAAAGGGAATTTGAATTTCCTTTACAAGTTTCATAAACTACTACAAATCACTACCTCACATTATACTCTCGATCCTGAAAATTCAGAGAGACTGATGCTCAAATATTACGAGTATCTGTTGAAGATAAAATCATATCTATATTCAGTCCATAATCTAACTGTTCTTGAGAATATTGCTCAATTTCCATTGAATACGGATACAACTCTGAAGGAATATTATGAAAAAATAGCAGAACAATTACAACAGCCTCCTTATTTAAGGAAAAACTCATATAACGACCGTTATTACATATTAAAAAGCAGACCTTTTTTTGTCAGTGAAGAAATTTATTACGAGGTCACATTTTCGCTGGCAAGCAACAGAACAAGTAAATTCGATAGGCTGATTGCATTCACAAAACACGATATATCGACCAACTACGCAACCAAATTGCTCATTAGTGAAAGTTGCATTCAAATTTTGGGAAAACAAATGCCTATCCTGATAATTGATGATTGGGAAATATCAATCCGACCTTGCGAATTAAATAATTTCGCAAAAATATTCGGGATACATCACGAATTCGGAAATTCGAAAGAGATATCAGGCCTCATGACTTTTCTAACAAAATCAAAATTAAGTCTGGTAGAATTTATTGATTCCCCCCAACATTATTATCAAAAAACGATAACACAGATAACTAAATCTGCAAAAAATGTCTATTTTCTCCCTATACTCGATCGATGCCGAAAGATGTCAGAATTAAATTTACCGGGGAATAATGTAATTAGATATTTATTGCACAAATTACATAACGTTATAGTAAAACAACAATATAGTACCAAAAAATGTGAGAAATTATCTAATCTTTTCCTTAGTTGCAGCTGCATTCCATTTGATCAAATCCCCTACAACACTTCTTTAGTCAACCATAATCCCAGACTCTCAGACTTGTTTCAATGCATCGATCCTATTAATAGAGAATCTGAATTATTTGCTCGGTTTATTCGGAACAACATAGAGATAAAAAACCAATTATATACAAACGAAAAGGAATTAGAGCAATTTGTTAATATCGACAAATTGATTCGAGAGTACAATGCTAAATTGTATTTTCCAAAGCATGCTTCCCGCCAGCTCCTAAGTTTTCATGATCATATTTACATACAAGATTATGAAAACGATACGATTGAAATCATCCGACAAATTCAGGCACGTTCCGCAGAAAGTGTCAATAATTATACAAACTCGGTAGACGTTTGGCTACAAACGTCTACATACGATATTGATTGTAAAGAAAAAAAGGAATCATTAAGATATTTGTTCGCTAAATCCAGAGTTGCTTTGATATACGGCTCTGCCGGAACCGGGAAATCTACGATGATTAACCATATTTCAAATTTTTTGAATGATAAAAAGAAAATATATTTGGCTAATACAAATCCTGCGGTAGATAATCTAAAAAGAAAAGTTAATGCAGCGAATTGTTGCTTTATGACCATCACTAAATTCATTTCATCGGGGAATAAGGATAAAGTATGTGATGTCCTATTTATCGATGAATGCAGTACGGTCAGCAACAAAGATATGCTCAAGGTCTTAAATGATGCAGAATTCAGATTGTTGGTTCTTGTCGGAGATATATTTCAAATAGAATCCATTACTTTCGGGAACTGGTTCGGTGCTGCTAAAGCTTTCGTTCCTCAATCAGCGGTTTTCGAATTAGAGCAGCCTTATAGAAGTAAAAATAAAAATTTATTGACATTATGGCAAAAAGTGAGGAACATTGATAACGACATATTGGAACATATCACACGGAATAATTATTCCGCTACTCTGAACGAATCAATATTCGAAAAAACCGAAAAAGATGAAATCATATTGTGCCTGAACTACGATGGGTTATACGGAATAAACAATATCAATCGTTTCCTGCAAAGTTGCAATCCTCACGAACCTATTCAATGGGGCATACAGACATATAAGGTAGGTGATCCCGTTCTTTTCAATGAAAGTAATCGATTCGCCCCAATAATCTACAACAATATGAAAGGGCAAATCATAGCTATCGACAAAACAGAAGACGTAATACGGTTCGACATTGAAGTGATGGATGCTATTATAAATGAGTTGGATGTAGAAGAATATGATTTCGATTTAGTCGAAGTCAGCTCCAACGGGTATCCCATCATACGTTTTACAGTGAATAGACTGAAAAGTACCGATGACGATAACGACTCTTCGGATACAATCGTCCCATTTCAGATTGCTTATGCTGTTTCCATACATAAGGCGCAAGGGTTAGAGTATGATTCGGTCAAAATAATTATCACTAATGAAATTGAAGAATTGATAACCCATAACATTTTTTATACGGCTATAACTAGAGCCAAAGAGCGACTAAAAATATATTGGACACCAGAAACTGAACATAAAATTCTGACGGGACTGATTCGCAAGTTTAATAATAAGGATATAGCTTTATTGAAGGCAAAACTGTAATATTTTATAAACATAACATCCGACACAACACGATAGAGTTGCATAACCACCTTGTGACCTACGTTAGAAACAAACAGTAAGTTGAAAACAAATCAAAAGATTGAAAATACAAATTACAGTACCATACAAACGGTATTTTCAGAAACCCCCAGACGGCTCACAGGGTGATTTCAGTTGGAGCACTTGAAATCCCTGCGAGAGCACGGAAAGGCAGCTGATAATCGACCGATTATCAGCTGCCTTTGTCTTTACCCTATCCTATCGGGATCTGTAGTTGAAGAAAATCAGGCATTTTTCTTTTTCCAACTTTAATTCATGTTTACAAAGTCTGCATTTTATTTTTAATATTTGCATCCATTGTTTCGGAGAGTTTTTCGTACAGGGCTTCGACCACAGCGAAGCATCCGTCGAGTTTTGGATTGGCTTTGCCTTTCGTGCGCCTGTGACGGATACTGTTTCGGGAGAGTTCGGTTACGCTTCGGCACAGGGTCCCATGTGTGCGAAGCGGTATGGGAATCCGCTTGAATTTGCACAGCCCGATAAAATTCTCGCTGGAGATGTATTCCCCAGCGAGGAACCTGGTCCCTGCCAACCGTAACTGTTCGCGCTGCTGCTCTTCGACTTGTCGTCGCTGCTCCTCTTTCCGGCGTTTCCGCTCCTCGTCCTCTCGCTGCAAGCGTAGCCGACGTTCTTCCCGGTAACGGATCAAAGGTGCCGCATCGAGGCCCAGTTCTTCATAAATCCGCACGAGGAGGAGTTGCAGATGTCGTCCTTCCTGCATGGTCTGCTCAATGGTCCGGTGGAAGTTTTTCAGGACTTCGGCTCCGGTAGCGACTACATCCTTATCAGCGAGAAATCGACGATTGTAAGTACCGTATTCGAAAAAGACGTCTTCCAGTTGCAGGACGATGGCAATCATATCGTCCTCTTCACGATATTGATCCTTCTGTTGAAGGTAGGTGTACACGCCCTCGCCGACTTTTTCCAGTTCAGCATAATGCCAGACGACCTGATTGGGATTCGAGCGGCTGTAACACAAAAATTTCGTTTTCATAGAATCGATTATATAATCTTGTTATGATCGTATTTTGCCGTTTCTTGGATTTAAGCGTTTCGGACCAACAGCCAAAAAGCGTCGAACAGTTCCACGACGCATAGGTCAGAAACCGGTACCATCCACAGTCTGCCGTCGTCGTAATCCAACAGAGCATAGAGTACATCTTCGTTCACTCGGAATCCGTACACGCAGCAGGCGTCGTGGTCTTCGTCGCTGATGCGGACGGAGTATCCTTCGGTTTCGAAATTTTGGTCTTCGAACTGAACGACGAGACTCTGCATCTGCTCCACCAGCTCTTTGTCGCGTATGCGGTTACGATGTTCCTGCATGGCAAGGTGCTCCCTGTCCTCATCGGAAATCGGGCATACGATTGTCAAGTAGTGGGCGGAGACATCCCGCGTGTTCTCTCCATCCCCGATACGGATGATACGCTCGCTTTCCGATTTGTCCGCATTGATTTTGTCTTGTGAATCCAGCACCTCATACTCGCCGGACTCCTCGCAGATCGGGTCGTTCCACCAGACCCGCTGTCCTTTCTTGAATGTTGTCATGATTTCGTTTATTTTGTTTCGTCGGGAATTTCCTTTCCCGAATAAGGGTTATAGAGCGGCGTATTGCCCACCGCTTCAGCGTCGATAGCGAAAGCTCCGAGATTCACGTCATAGAAAAGCTCCAATTTCTGCGGTGTCGAAGCCACGTATTTTTCAGCCTCTTCCCGCGATAATCCCGAAAGCATCAGACTCCGGACGCGACGACGGAACATCCCGGGGTTGACCCTCGGGGTCGTGACGACCTCGATCACTTCGCCTGCATCGTCCGTGATGGCTATGCAGTCGTTTTGAGAGCTATTCTGCCAGATATTGCGACACAATGCCACCTCCTGTTTTTCGATTGATAATGTTTTCTGTTTACTCATGTATTGTAATCTTTTGTATTTCATTAACATACAATAGAATAGAATGTAGAAATTAATTTCTGTGCTCTCCGATCATTTTGAATATGGATGACTATGATTCTGTCTGTCGGGCTTTGCGAATGACGGCGTGCATTCGGTGCGGCTTTCTTCCCGCCGTTCCAGCTTTTTTCGAGCGTAGTTCTTGGCATATTATCAGCTTTCGATGTTGCAGAGTGGAACCCATACGGCCTGATAGCCGAAGTCCATGATACCTTTCTTGTCGTTGATAGGTTCGTTCAGCGTATCGGTCGATTCATCAGAAAAGAGATACGGCTGCGACTCGGGCCAACGAAGCGGCTTATAACAGACGTTTGCGGCTGGACCTTTTTGAAAATATCGGATATAGTCGTATTCCGGTACATAGCGGGCACCGTTATCCTTGCTCTGGAAACTGGGATATCCGATGTCGTTTTCCTCAAAATACGCAGTGTCGTCCGGGAACTCCACCAATACGTATGGACTATCGTGCCTTGTTCGTGCTGTCCGCAGCTTCTCTTCCGTGAAGTTGTCTATCTCGTCAAGGTATTCTATGGTGCTCCAGTCCGTATTCTCGTGTCGGCGGGAGAACTCGTCGGCCCAGCCGATAATTGTGCGGACCGTTTCGCGGGAGTTGGATGACAGCCGATATTGTCGTCGGCCGACTTCATAAGCGATATCGACCAGTGTTTCGGAGTAATCACGCAAGGAGACATTGCCCGGAAATTCTACGGGGTGCCTGGCTGTAAAAGTTGCGATAGCTTCGGCAAAAAGGCCGTACAGGATTTTGTCACGCAGCAGAAAGGCTTCTTCGCGTGTGATACCCTGTACGGTAGACTCGTGGCCGTCGATGAACAGTTGGAGTTCGCCCTGATGCAGCACGTCCTCGCGCTCGTGGTAGTTCGGAACATTCGCCTCGATGAAATTCCAGAATGAATCTGTGATAGATAAGTCGCTATTTTTCATTTGTTTATTATTTTTGAGACCATAACAGTGTCTTTTCCTCGATTGACAAACTTTCCCACCAGTTGTCACAAACATCTACGAAATCTTGATAACCATCTTCAGGGTCAAAGTCGTCCTGACGGTAGCCGGTAATGCGCTCCATCTGCCGGAAGTCCAGACCGTGCCACCACTCGTCGAGGTTTTGCAGTAATTCGCTTTCTCGGATTGGGTAGGTATTTTCGTTGCAGTTGCAACAGTAATTTTCATCGCGGTTATATGCCTGCGAATACGCCTCACAGGTGTTGGTATCGACCCAAATTTGTTCCTGCACGGCGAGCGAGCCGCACACCTCGCAGCGCCACGGGTTGTCGATGACAAGGCCGTGCTTCATGAGCCAACGGACGATGCACAGTAACCCTTCTATCTGGATATGTTCGAGAGGTTCGTTGAAATCTTCGCCCGCTTCGCCGTTCAGAGTACAGAGCAGGCGGCCCTTCTCGTCGATAAAAAGTTCGTATACCGTGGCGGCTGCATAACCGCCGTATGTACCGAACGAGTCGTTGTGGGTAATTACGATGGGTGCAGTATCGTACTGTTCGAGCGTCTGGTCATGGGCATAATGTTTACCCAGGTTTTGATAGAATGTACCTAAGATTCGATGTTTGGCCACGGCATTCTGAATGAGGCTGAAGGCTTCGTTCCGAATTGCGGTCAGACGGCGGGTAAGGCTCGTAATGAGGACAGGTTCTGTTTTCATGTCGTTCATAGTTTTGTCGGATATCATTTAATCTATACAGTTGGTAATGGCAATGCACCTGTATTGAGAATCGTCCAGTATTGGATATAGATATTTCGGTTGTCAGTAGCTATACCCGAGAAACATGGAAAATGCTTCCTGCGGTTGCTCTTGTGCAATACCAACATAATATTCCTGCCATTGCGCCGTACATTCGGTATGCCTGACCGTAAATCGCAGGATGGCGTGCTGTTCGCCCAGATAATCGAATGTGGAAAGGACCTCGCGTTGTATCGTTTCCCTCTGGCAATCCCGCCAATTCATGTAATCCGCACCCGATAGAGGTCTGTCAGCGAAGCCTGAAATCCACTTTCCGAATCCATCTTTGGAAACTTCAGGATATTGTTCCCGGACAGCCGCCCAAGCGTCGGCGCTTGCTTCTTCCAGAGTCGGATAAGGAGTCGGAAATTCCGTGCGGTCGTTGCCGTCGCGGGCTACGGGATTCCATTCCGCATCGCAAAGTATGAAGACGACGCCCGGCACGATTCGGCCGCTGCGTTCGCAGTATCCATACGGAGCGTCGCAAAGCGTCCACCACGTATGTTCGTCGAAAGTATCGCGGCCGACATACTGTCTGCCCCCGTTGATATGTTTCACTTCCCAAACTTCCTTGCAGTCTCCCGCATCGATATACAGGAGTCGGGCTTTGTATTCTTTATCACTCATAATAACTGAAAATTAAATCTATAAAGCAGCCTGTGCCGCAGAATCTGCGACGCAGGCTTTGGTATTTTGAACACTCTCTGTCAGTAAGCCAGTTCTGCCACCATTGCGTTGTTACCGATGTAAAGGTCTCGTTCGGTGGTCAATCCGAACGGTCCTCGTAATGCTTGCAATTCGGAAAGCATAAGAGTTCCCCATTCCCACTCGTAGCCGAGGGTACAGTAGCCATACAACATCCAGTCACCGTCCGGTTGCTGTTCGGCTTCGGTTATGAGCCATGTCGCCGCACCCCACGGAGTGAAATATTTGACCAGCACCGTAGCGTCGATTCCTTTTTTGTCCTGTGAACGGAAAGGATGCTTTTGGAATTTCTTTTCGATTTCTTTGGTTATCAATCTCATGATTAAATGCTTGAAAAAAATTAATACTATATCCCGATTCAGCCGTCCGGCTGTTTTCGGTTTTCGGCACGAATGGTAACGGACGGGGCCAGAGGCGATCCGGCAAGGCTTTCGGCAATAAAAAACAGCACCTCTTTGGGTGCTGTTTTTTTGCCGAAACTCGTCTTGGCCTTGTCCGGTCGCCGCCCGTCCGGTACTTTTGTCGCCGAAACCGAATGGCAGCCGGACGCAAAGACGGGTATTCCTCACGTCTATCCATGCTGCTTCGGAACATCGACTGATTTGCCGCGACCGAGTATGTCAATATCGAAATGGAGTTATCGACTTATGCCGCAACGATACGCTGGTTGCCCCACGATACGTACAACTTGCCGTCGTTGTCCCGTTGGCGTGTCAGCAGTTTTTCGATAAGGGAGGGCGTTAGGTCGAACTCCTCGAATATTTCGGACTCCTCTCTTATCTCTCCGAGTTTAATGAACTCGTTCAGCCGCTCTTTGGTCGTTACGAGTGCCAACAGGTTTTGTTCGATGGATTCGTCGTAGGTTACGAAATGTACCCGTTTTTTCTGCTCGGAATCCAAGCGTATGAAGCGAAAATAGAACTGCTCCATGCGGGGAATGTTCCACTGGAGGGATTCGAGGATTATGTCGTCGCAGGAAGGGATATTGACCGAACTTTTGAGTGCTTGTTGTGTGCAGACCAATATCCCGTCCGTCGTCCGGTCGAATCGGTCGATAATTCTTCTCCGTTTTTTGAATGATTGCCGGCCATGAACCAAAAATAGAGGCCTGTTCGGAATTATCGCCGAGACATAATCCTCATACATCTCCAACGCATCAAGTGTAGTACATCCTATAGCTACTTTTTGCGGTATATTCCGGACCATTGCAGCTATATGTCTTACTTTCTCCGGGAACGGCTCTCCCGTATATCCGGGCATGGTATTGGCAATCGAGCATGCTTTTATCATCAGAATGATCTGTCGTACGATTTTCATTGCGGCGTCTTTGCGAGTGTCGCCCGTACTATTGAAAAAGAGGTTGCATATCTGACAAAATTCTGTGAGAATCTTTTCATAAACGGCTTTTTCTCCTGCACAGGGAAGAACTACATGATTCTTGATTTCGTATTTTTCACCGGCAAATTCCCGGAACTTACGTGTCAGCACCGTTTTGGCATTAAGCTCCCACAGAACTTCTTTATTGTATATATCCTGATTGTGCTTTTCGATGCCGAAGACGGTTACTTTACCGGGGCAAAAACAGGATTTGAACAGCGAGGCTCCGCCATATGCGGGGAACGGCTCGCCGTAAAATTCGTTGGGTGCGTCTGCTATTTCGTGTGTTTCCCGATCTTCGTAATAGACTTTGGGACACCAGCACATCATATTCACCGAATTGTTATAGAGCAACGATAGCTGGCTGTACTGTTCGGCTACGTTGTTGCGTGTGGTTGTACCCGTTGCCAGTATTTTGTACGAGCAACGACGAAACAGATTGAGCGTATTGCGTGTACGTTGCGAGGTGTCGTTGGTCAGTTCATCCGATTCGTCGAAGATTAAACATAGTTTGTTGGAGTGGCTCTTTACGAATCGTTTGAGCCAATATTTCAGTTTCCCGAGCATGGAAACCGAAACGACGATAAACTCTCCCGGTCGGATATTTTCCAGATGCCGGGGCTGCGTAATGCGGGTATATCGTTTTTTCTGCCGAGTCAGAAACGGCTCCCAGGTCATTTCGATCGCCAGCGCCGGAGCTACGACGATGGTGTTGTGTACACGCTTGAGGGACCGGATGTATTTGGCGAAGTGGTATGCTACGGCTGTCTTGCCCGACCCCTGCTGCCAGTTGAGCAGGTTGAAGCGTTTCTGGAAAAGCCAGTTCATATCGTGCCGTTGCAGGTCGGTAAACCGGCACCGCTTGCCGTCCTTGTTTACGAACGACAAGCCGTCGATATATTCAGCCAGGCGACTATCCTGCGGCATCTGAAAGTAAGGAATGCTTTGTCGCAGATACTCCCGGTGTTTTCGCCCGATCACTCGCCGCGCCGCGCGATACTGCTTTTCGATGTCGGGTGTTAGCCACGCTCCGGCATCGGGCAGTCCGCCGTTATCAATCGTGAGTTTATAAATGGGCACTTCCCGGACAGCGATGTCGTCGAGAAGGTGCGGGGCGTATGCTTTCAGTTTGTAGGAGTAATTGTTTTTCACAAGAGCGACTTTTCGCTGCGGCACGAAGTATTGTTCCCGGACGTATCGTCGCAATATGGCCAGCACTTTCGCATAGGTGAGCTTCGAGCGCTGGTACTCTTCATATTGCGTTTTCGACGCATTCTCGGGCGGGGTCTGGCTGCGGAATTTCGATACGAGTGCTATGGCCTGTTCGTATTTCGGCCGCAGGTGCGGATGGGTCTTGATTTCATACAGATACTTCGTCATCGTGTATTCGAATGCTTGCTCTTCTTCGAGTTCTATGCGGTTTGTTTCCTGTCGTAATTTCAGTTTCAGGGAACATTTGATTTCCCGGAAGCGTGCGATCCGCTCGCGGAGCTGTTCCTGCGTAATAAATTCGTCCTCCCGATACGGGCGGCTTTCGATATGTGCGGATTCCCGGGAGAATACCACCAGCTTGGTCGCAAACTCCGCGACGCCGAGATCTTCGAAAGTATCCTGCGGCAGCTTCGTCTGTCCGAGAAATGAAAAACAGTTGTCGATGTAGCGTATCTGGGATTTGTCCCAAAATTCGTTTTGCAGGAAGGAATACGGCACGATGCACAGGAGCAGACCTGCGGGTTTCAATACGCTATATGCTTTCCGGAAATAGTAGAACTGCGAAGAATCGTTGCCGAATTTCAGATTGAAAGGCGGATTTCCGAGCAGCAGATCGAACAGCATGGCTGGCTCGTACTGTTGCATGTCCTGCACGGCAATATGCGCTTCTGGATATAGATAACCTGCAACTTTTACTGCACGAGGGTCTATGTCGAAGCCGTAAGCGTTGTGTAGGTTAGGCAGGAAATTGAAGAAGTTGCCCATTCCGCAGCCCATATCGAGAACGGTTTCCGTCGGGTCCGAAGCCGCAAGCGATACGATCTGGCGGCAAAGGGCGTGGGGCGTGAAAAACTGTCCCTGCTCGAACTCCCGTTTGGCGCAGGCATATTCGTGGTAATTGGCAAACTGGTCGGGATTGAGGTCGTGCAACCCGCCCACACCCGTGTAACAGTTGTAAATGGTTTGCCGGGGAATTCTGTTTTCGCCGGATTCGATGTCGGCGAGGATTTTTTCGTTGATTTCCGCACGCCTGGCCTGCGGAATCGGTTGTGGAATTATTTCATACATGGTCAATAAAACAAAAAGGCCATACACGACTTGGGTGTATGGCTCGAAAATTTATGATAATGAAATTATGGCAGTTCGATGATGAACTCCGCAAGAGTATGGACTTGACAGTAAAAACAGGAAGAGCAGCTAAGGCTGCTCTTCTTTCCTACGATCATATATGACAATACCGACTCTTCGGATATGCTCTATTAAATCCGGACTATCCAAATCTTTGTAAAGCGATATGTCGAACAGATACGGCAATAACAAATCATCAATAGTAAGTATGACCCGATAAAGATCCATAAATTCCAACTTGTCTCCGGACAAAACGATATCTACATCGGAAAAAGGTTTGTAATTGCCTTTGGCTCTGGAGCCATATAGTATGACTTGTTCGATATTCTCTTCGCAAGAAAACACATGATGCAGTTTTTTTAACGCATCTTCTGACAATCCGTATTTCATTGCTCGAAAAGATTGATTCCCGGCTCTAAAAGAGAATTCATTTTTCTCTCGAACTCCACGAATAGAGGAAAATAGATTTCGGAAATATTAGCGGTTATTTTATCTGCCGATTCGTCATTGTAGGTATGCGATGTAAGGTTTCGGTCTACGATTGAATGCATCCACCTCTCATCGGTTATAATTCCTATTTGCAGGGCTTGGCGAATGGCATCCCGCGATCCGCGAATATCGTGATAACCCTGATATTCCTCGTAATCTTTCATCACCTTCCACGCCATTTCGTGTGTATATTCGAAACGTTGTATAAGTCCCTCTTGCAACAGTTCATCTATATCGTGCCCCATGTGCGACTCTTCGGTCACTATTTCAACGGCTGCTGCGAGTTTCCGCAGCGCTTTACGATAATTTGAAAACCGTTGTTGCCAACGTATATCTTGCTGTTCCATGTTGTCGTATTTTACGCTTGTTTTGCAAATATAACAAATTTTCACGCTTTGGAAACAATACTCATAGGATATGAACTATTTATGATTTCCGTATCGTTCCGAGCTTCAGAGCCACGAAACAATCCAGCGCTTCCCTCGCCGATGGGAAGCGTATGTCGATACGACCATTCTTATAAAATTTGATCTCGCAGCCTTTCGAGTTCTGGATTTGATACCAAATACTTGTATCAACTTCGTGCGACCGTAATCCTACAATATCGTTGCTACTTCCCGTCAGCAACCCGCTGCGGTGCATGATGACAGCGGTACAAATGTCGGATACGATTTTTTCTTTTCCATATGCTATCGAACATCTGGGAGTAGAACTTTTCATCCAAAAGTCATCGAAAAGATAGGTTACGGGAAATACGACCGTCGCTCCTTTCAAAGCCGGAGGATAATATTTGAGGTCTTGCAACAGTCGTTCGATAATCTCCTGTTCCGCTTTAGCCTGAAAACTTTTACCGTCCAAATAGTCGAGAACGTGTCGGAGGCAATTCTCGTAATACGGTCTGAAGTCGATGCGGAGCGTATCGGAACCGAGGTTGAAAGACGGAATTGTGAGGTTGTATTTACGATTGAAATAATCGGTAATCATCGTGCAGAGTCGCCTGCAAGCAGCATCGTGCAAATATACGATTTTGTCGATACTCTCGAACGGCAGAAACAAGAACTGATCGAAAGGTGTTCGTTTCGTCTTATCTCGCGGTAACTTATAGGTCACCTTGCTGTCGGGAAGAAAATCGACGGAGTAATCCTGTAGCAACTGTGCTTCGAAGCGCACCTCGTCGTATTTTTTGCCCAAGGCATCGTGAACATTGTCGAACTGGGTCTGTAACTGGCGGCAAAAGTCCGTGTCTTCTTCAGGAATAAGCGCTTGTCGATCCGCGGGAATTTCATCGAATATTGCAAGCAAATTCTGATTCTGACCGGTCTTTGGATAAGGTTTGTTTTCCATTTCGATAAATAGTTAAGTAATGTTGTTTATAATAGGAATTTTACAAGTACAGGTTTTTATGATGCGCTACCCACTCTAATCGTCATAGGGACGTCCTGTTTCGATATGGCGTTTTATGTCGATATTTCAGGTGTAGTCCGAGAATGTCCCAACCCGCTTTTCGAGCAGGTGCCGACAAATCACTATATTTGTATATCCCGATTCAGCCGGACAGTTGTTTTCGGGTTACGACACGAATGGTTTTTTTCTACATTGTGGAACCGGTTGTAAAAAGAAGGTGAGAAAGTGCGGTCGATCGACCGCACTTGTCTTCTCTATGCAAGTCTCAGGTGTGTGTTTGCCAGAGGTCGTCGTGATTGAACGTGACGGCACAGGACTGGTCGGGCGAGCCGTGGTACAGCAGGCCGCCGTTCATAATGAGCTGCCCGTCCGGGCCATATAAACTAAATCCAAACGAATATGGGGCGAAATCTCCGTAAAGAGATACTATGCGTCCGTCATGCTCCCAACTTTCGAGCTTGGCAAGACACTTCTGCAAGGACTTGTCGCCGAGTGTCGCGGCGTATTCCTGCGCTTCGCAAAGCCGTTCTTGGCATTTGATTATCATATTGTTGATGTTGTGTAATTAAACAAAATGTCCGCTCCCGACTTTTCGGGAGCGGACCGGTTATTGTGAACGATTTGTAATTTGGAGAGGTCGGACAGTTATTCGGCAAGCGTCCGGTTATGCTGTTCGACGATATCCGTAAAGATTTTGATTATCCCGTACAGTCGCTAATACAAGCATCCGAACATCCATAGAGGAATATCCGTTTAATTTGCAATGGTAGATTTAAGGTCGTTTCAAGTACAAATACAACAAAACACTTTTGTAAAAGCGAATTTCACTTATATCTTCACCTTTTCAAAAGTGTCGTTGGCTTCGGCGGTCCTTTATTTGTCAGTTTTCTCATATTCGATGCTGTTTATAATGCGCGGGCCATCAGCTCTCCGGATATCTCTTGCAACTCCCGGCTGCGTGCGGGAGCCAGCTCCCGAGCACAAGCTGTAATCGCCTGGGTGAGTTTCCAGAGCGTCGCACCGCCTGAAAGTCCGTCGTCGGGATTATTAGCCATCAAGAGTTTCTGTACGCCTTCGCCCTCCGTTTTCTGAAGCCGCCCTCCCTTGACCAGTTTCTTCAATTCCGCCTCGAAATCCACCTCAGCTTCCGAGGCGGCCTGTATCTCCAGCGATTTTTGCCGAAGGTTATTCGGGTCATAAAGATTGCGGGTATAGTCGCCGATGGCCGATACCATCGTCGCGGTATCGAGACGATACGTTCTATCGGAAAGCATCTGACTCTCCGAGAGGCGTGCTCCCAGATGAATCTGTTTCATCACGCTCTCGCGCACCATACCGTTCAGACACACGCCGTTCAGGAGGAACGTTCGCATCTCCACGGCACCGTCCCCGTAGTCGGACGTCGAGAAGCGTGCGCCCATGTATATGGCTACTGTTCCGTTCCGCTGCGTAGGGATACAGATCGGTTCCGGCATGATGGTTTCCACGTATATCTTGGTGTCGGTCATCAGTGCGTCGCACGGCACGCCGCCCTGAGCCGTTGCCGCCGAGAGGAAAGCCGTGACCAGCTCCACGCTGTTCAGACGGCGGTAGCTGTCCGACAGTACGCCGCGTACCTGATCGTCCACCGTCCGCACCAGCAGCCGGCTGCGCTCTGTCCACGATGAGTGCTGGTTGAGTATCTCTGCCGCGAGCCTGCGCTGCCAGGCGGCGCCTTCGGAGAGTTCCCGTAAATATTTGGCGGGTACGGCGACTTTCTCGGCCAACTGTCCCACGGCATTGCGATGCAGCCCGTATTTACGGCCGGCCATATTCATAATGAGCTTGTTGCCGTCTTCGAGAAATATTACATCGGGAGCGGCTTGCGTGCGGTTGGCCGCACCTATCGACGCCAGGTAGTCGTTCGCCGTGCCCGCCTCCTGCATAAGCCGCTGCATGGTCTGCCGGAACAACGGCTGGTTGTTGTCGATCATCCGGTGTACACGTTTGCGTGCCACCTCGTTAAGTCCTTGTTGTAATGTTGTCTTTTCCATGATTTGACCGTATAAGGTTTAACCTTTGATAACTTTAGCGGCGAAAGCATTTTCTCTTTCGTGATTCACCGATTTCTTCCTCTTGTTCCGGAATATCCGATTCGTCGAATCCGTATCCTGGTTCCGGTATCGGTGTATTGGATGAATTTTCAGCCTGGTCGCGCAGATGTTCTTCCCGGGTCCAATATTCCCGGGTCCAGTCTTCGCCGTTGATGTCTATGTTCCATCCTGGGTTCATAATGATGACTTTTAAGATTCAACAATTATTGATATGCTATTTTCACCGACGGGTTCGTCTCCCCGGCGTGTGGTACGGTTACGGGCGCATGGAGAACGGACGGGCGGCGAAAGCACAGCGCAGGGCAAGGCTTCGGGCATAAAAAAACAGCACCCTTGCGGTGCTGTTTTTTTGCCCGAACCGTCAGGCTCGGCCTTGCCCCTGCGCGGCCCGTCCGTTACCTTTGCTGCCCGGACCGGAAAACACGCCGGAAGACGAACGGAATCCCTCAGCTCTTTCCGCCTGCCATTTATCCGGATTTTCGACCGTATCATACTTTACGCCCCAAGCCCTTGGTTTCTCCTGCTGCATCGGGAATATGCAACGATACGCCATCCTCCAAATAATTTCGCTGCGACCGCCTGATATCCGGATATTCTTCCGCCAGAATCGTTCGGGCCTTTTCCCGGGCCTGCATCTGCAACTGCTCCAGGGATGACCGGTCATTGCAATTGGCTATGTTCTCTTCCAGCTCTTTGAAATCGGTTTTATGCGGAAAGATGTATCGCCACTCCGAGGAAAGCCTCTGCTTCGGATAGCCTTCTCGGGAGATGTGGTCCAGCAAAGCTATTTCGAACGCCCGCATGTCGACATTCAGAGAGATGTCTTCGCCCATACAGAAGCGGGTATAACACTCGCTCGTGGGGTGCAGGTCGTACTCTTTTACGAGGAATCCCTCTTTCAGAATATCGCTGTCAAGAAAAGCGTGAGCCGGGATATCCGTCAATTTGAAATTACGGCTGTAGTGATTGAAATTGAAGTTCAGAGCCGGAATGTGTTTCATCAGCACGGAGGTATCGAAAAAGGAATGCAGATTGTACAGACGGAGTGTTTCGGTCTGGATTTCCCGGTCGAAGAAGTGGTCGGCGATGTGCTGGTGCAAGCTCCGGTATGCGTCGCAGCCCACCGTTTCGCTCATGTCGTAAAGCAAAACGCGGTTGGGAGCCAGTTCCACGGCACGGACTGAAGGGAACGACCGGGGTTCCGTTTCTCCGAGGACCAGCTCCCGGTCGCTGCCTTCCGTAGAAAGCGGGTCTATTCCGCTGCGGCGGCAGAGCGCGGCATTGCGCAGGGCAACGACGTTGGCGGGGCGCAGCTCCGCCAACGTGTCGAGATGACGTAGCCGATGATGGTAATCGCTGTGGTCGCGCCCGGTTTCGAGTGTCGGGAGCAGGCCGCCATCGGGAATGATATATCGAAAAACCCAGTCGTCGGGTACCGGAGCATCCGTCTGCAGGGAAGCGTCCAGCAAACTGTCGATGAATCGCCGGAAGTCGTCTTCGCCGGTCCGGTCGCGGATGATGCGTACGCAGTCCGTCTTGCCGTCAGGGGCAACGCACAGAAAAAGGGTCGCCGGTTTAGTGTTTTCGCGCATCGTTTATCGTCTTATTTTGCAAGTTATATCGGGCTGCTCTCCGGGAAACTGTTTGCGGTCCACGCACAATGCGGTCTGTTGCCCAAACCGAGGACGTGTCATGTGGGTAATATGCTTCCAGAGCTGCCCTACGGTCATCTCCGAGAGAGGTTGTACGGCTCTTTGGCCCGGCTGGGTGCGTCGTCGGAAAATATCGTAGTTCACCGCATTGGCTGTCATGTCGAATTCCTGTAAGATGCGTCCCTGGCCGAGGATGTGCGCATCGGCATAAAGCTGTGCCTGAGGGTCATGTTCCTGTACGGACAGCCGGTCCACCATCTCTGCCACGCGGTCCGGGACGGCTATGATTTCCCAATAACGCAGAGGGCCGCCCGGTTGTGCGGGATTATAGAAGTTCAGCTCCAGGCGGTGTTCGTACTCCCGTCGCTGCCGCTGTCCCTCGGTCGTTCTGGAAAAGAGCATCACTCCCTGCCGGGATTCCAATGCATCGTAGGAGCGGTATTCGGGGATAACGGCATTCTGGCGCGGGTAACTCCTCGCCATCTCCTCTTCGAGAGCGGGATAATCCGGCCGGGCCATCAAAAGGGTCCGCTCGGCGGCAGGAGTCAGGGGTACGATGTCCTGTTCGATACAGAAAAGCACGTCCCGCATATTGGCGGTATAGCGGCATTCCCCACCGCTGCGGCGTATGGTGTCGAGTACCCGGTCGAAGAATCCGTGTCGGCCGGCTTCCCGCAAGTCGGGTACATCCCCGCCGTCATGGAAATGTACGTAAGACACCCATACATTCGGGTTGTGACCTTCCCGAATAATATGTTCCGCATCGTCGTGCAGGTAGCGCAGGAATCCGTCGGTCCCGTTGCTCGAACGTGTTGCGTGCAGGACGTTTTTGTAGCTGTCATAAGTCAGATACAGGTCGGAGTGTTCCCTTGTTTTCATACGCTTCTATTTGCCGATATCCGTACAGTCGTCGGAGGGGTGCCAGGGTTCTATGTCGATGCCATTGTCTGCCTGGGGAGGACAGATAACTTCCGTTTCCGTCTGCTCGGAGAGCGTGCAGCCGCTCATCGCTACAAGCAGAGCTGCCGCCAATAACAACTTTTTCATATGCTTTAACGGTTTTTGATCAGTTCGCTCAGTTCGGGGTCCAGGGCGGCCCGGTAAGAGAGGTCTTCGTTCAAGGCGCAGGCCGCATCGAATGCCTGGAGTGACTGTGTGGGTTTTCCCTGCCGGGCATAAGCGATGGCCCGCAGGTAACATACACGGGCATCATCATCGCTCAGCGAAAGCAGCAGTTCGAGAGCCTGTGCATTGCGGTTGACCGACAACAGACAGATGGCCGTGTTGATGTCTGCATACGGAGCCAGGATGCCGAGTGCCGCGTCATACTGCCGCTGCTGCATCAACCCGACACCTTCGGCATAAAGACTGTCGGGCCGAGTTGTCACGAGCGTATCCTGCACCATGTCGGTACGATGCAGCCGGTAGTCGATGTGTACGGCCCGCAACCGGGGGTACAGCATTCGCTGCATATAGGCATACTCCTCCGGGAAACATGCCGCAATGCGTGTTTCTCGCAGGTCGGGGTCCTGTTCCTGTTCGATAAGCATTTCTATTTCCTGCTTGTGGACGATGTTGTCGTCCTGACGGATAAGTGCTGCAAGTGTTTCCCAGTCTTCGCCGATGCCGCCGGTCCGTATCAGCGTATCGAGGGGCAGTGAGGGAAACCAGGCGGCGAACCTGTGTTGCAGGTTCCAGGCCCTTTCCCTGGAGAGTCGTTCGTTTAGTCGGACGGGACCTTCGGGAGATGCACCCGCCCGAAGTACGATGCTGTCCACGGCGTATTCGCGGCGGTCGAAGATTTTTTCCATCAGTTGTGCTATCAGAGACAGTTGGACTTCGTTGTTTTCCAGTGTATCGACAATGCAGGATTCTCCGGCTCGGAATGCCAGTCTTTTCCGGTCGCTGACACGGATATGTTTTTCGATGATGCGTTCCACATAACGGGTCGTGGTATCGGCGAAGAAAAGCATCGAAGAGATGTTGTAGCGCAGCGTATCGGAGGGCGGCAAGGGATAAACACTGCCGTCCAGCCCTCGGATTTCGCCTTCGAGGGTGACGAGCAGTCGGCGACCGGCTTCCGCCGCAGGAATGCGCTGTACATAACGCAGCGAGATATCTTGTCCGGCTCGGGTTACGGAATCCGCACGCACCCCCTCGGGCAGCGGATACCGTACAAAGCGCCGGAAACCCCGTGCGGCATGCACCGAGTCGGGCCGGAAGCGCTCCAGATAACGGACGTATTGCCAGTAGTCGCGCCTCTGTACCCGGTCGAACAACGTACCCCGCAGGGAAATCTCCTCCAGAGGTATCCGCTCCTGCTCACGATGCAAAACGGGGCGGAGGACGATACTGCGGCAATTACTCTGCAGGATGCGCGGGAGGGTTACCAAAAAATCGATTTCAATATGTCCGCAGCGTTCGGGAACGGTACGTGAGGGAGCTACGACAGTCACGGCATCGAGCCAGATATTGTAGGTTTCCTCGCCGTTCTCATAAGTTACTTCGACGGGAATAAGGTCGAACTCCGTGTTCGTGCGTATTCGGCGGACCGTATCGGCAGGGGGCGCTACAGCCCGCAGGGGGCGGGGCGTATGACTCAGCAGCGCCTGGGCATCACGGCGGGCCAGGCGTCCCGAGGTGCTGCAACTGCACGCAGCACCTGCGGCCAGCAGCAGGAAAATATACATTGCGATTCGCATGAAACTTATGTCGTTTTACGGGTCGAAACACGGAAGGTATCGCTGAATCCCCGGGTATCGGTCAAGGTGAAGTCGAAGTAGTTGTTGGTCGTTTCGTATTGGGTCGTTCCGTCGGAGTTGATGAAGCGGATTTCGACGGAACTGCCTCCGTTGTTTCGGTGGACCTCGATGCGTTCACCCTCCTTCCAGGTTCGGTAGGCATTGCCGAAGGTCCTGTACTGCATTTCCCATTTGGGATAATATGTTCCTGTCGAAGTCCGCTTGAAAGAGAGCGAGAGTACGTTGTCCGGATCGCAATGCTCGGTGACAATGACCAGGACGCCTTGCGCGGTGCCGTTCTGCCAGCGGAAGGTATTGAGATATTCTTTGTCGCCGGCCTTGGTTCCCCAGAAGGTGTACTCCGTTTTGGCGATACGGTAATCGTCGGGATTCGTTCCGAGGATGGTCACGTTGTAGGTGTATGCGGTATTGCGGCGTACATTGAAATCGGAAGTATCGTTCTGTCCGATGTATATGTTGTATTCATAGAATGCCTGATTCAGGCAAATGCGAATATTGACATAAGTAGCCATGCGGGGTGCCTTCCGGTAATTGCGGTCTTCGGGAAGAATAATTGCGGGAACTGTTCCCTGAAGATTTTCCAACTGATAGTAAGTGAGGGTATGACGCCTTTTCTTGGAAGTCAGCTTTTCGTACGGGAAGTCGAACTGCCCTTGAGTCGAAAGCAAGCGGTTGTCGGTCCACAGGGAGGAGCGCAGCGGAAGATTGTAGGGGATCATCGACACGATATAGGCGTCCGAGGAGAGTGACGACGAGATGGAAGCTGTGAAAGTAATCTTGCAAAAGGGCCTTGTCAGGCGTAATTCCAGGGATGAGAGCGCCTGCGAAACGGCAAACTCCTCTCTGGTGACGGCATACTCCAGACCGCCGGTCGGAAATCGGTCCGCAAAAGAGGCGGTAACCGTGAGGGCCTGAAGCTGCTCTTCGGTCAAAAGCCCCAAATCGCTGCCGAAGTTCCCGAGCGCATAGATGCGGTATGTACCGTAAGGCAGTTCGAGGCGGGGTTGCATGTCGGTATTCTCGTAATAGGCGTGTTTGCGGTAGTCGAGCGCATCGTTGAAAATATAGATATTGACATTATCGGGGCGTCCGTTGATGACCCTCATGGTTCCATCCGGTAGATTCCAGGGCTGCCCGCTCTCTCCGAAGGTGAGATCGACTTCGCCGTAACGGGCTGCAGGTGTCGGAACAATGTCTCCGGTTGCCTCCCTTTGACAGGAAGAGATGCTCAGGAAGAGGACGAGAAAGATGCTGATGATGAAGTTCATGATTGCGTGAAGATTGAGTTAAAACAGGTAAGAAAAAGTGAGGGCGCACTTGGAGGGGCCGAAGACCCAGCGCCGGTGATGGCGGATATATTCGGGTTCCGAATCGGGCGTGAAGCGTCGTTTTTCGCTCTCACGCATATGATAGATTCCAATGCCGCCCTCCAGCGTCATGTTCCAGCGTGCCGAGAGCGGCCAGCAGTAACCATAGGAGATCCCGGCCCCCGAAAGCCATCCTTTGTGGCGGTGCGAGGCATTCCACACGTTGTACGACGCCAAAGCCGCGTGCATCGCCAGAAAATGTCCGGCATACTCCTCGAAAAACCAGTAGCGCACCCCGGGTTGCAGAGCGGCGGCTGTCAGGCCCAGTCTTTCGGTGCTGACAGGATTTGCGAGCAGGGCGAGTTCCACGGACCAATGCGGTGCGACAGCGGCCTCCAACGTAACATTCAGGGTTCCGGAAGCCAGCATCGGGGCGTTGATGCCTACGCTGAAATATTGAGCCGAAGCACGCGGAGCCGAAAAGCAGACTGCGGCCATACACAGTAAAAACAATAGTTTGCGGTTCATGTCGCGGATTCATATAATAGAGGACAGAGCGGAGTGATAGCCTCCTCTCTGTCCGTTTCACTTGCCGGGATTAAATGCCGATATTGATGTTTTGAGTGACGGGGGTTTCCCACGGAGCGACCGTAATGGAAGCCGTCACATCCTGTCCGGTCAGACCGGTCAGACCAATCGCCACCCGGTAATATCCGTTACGTGCGAGCTGTCCGTTGCCGGCGGTGCCGGATAGTTCGACTTCATACGAGATAGGGACCTGGTCGGAAGTCGTCGAGGTCTTGCCGTCACGGTCATACACCCCGTCGAGCGTCAGCAGGACGCGGCTGCCTGAGGCGAGAGCCGCGTTCTCGAAGCAGTAGAACAGAGCGTTGAATCGACCGCTCGTCTCACCCGGGGTTTGGGTGTGCGTAAAAGTCATGGCTCCGGTTTTAGGCGTTCCTCCGAAATAGGGAGTCTGCATCGCCGAACGGGAAAGTTTGACCGAGGTAATCCGGACCGTTCCCGGATACTTGTCGGCAAAGGCAGGAGACAGGGAGGCTTGAACGGCTACTTTGGCTACGTCGCGCCGCAAAGTAATGGCCACTTCGGTCGTCGTACCTGCTGCGCCGATGCTTTTCGTCGCTGTGCCGGACATCAGAAATCCACCGCTGCGCAGCGCCTTGCTCGAGACATTGGCGAAAGTGCCGTTGTAGCTGCCCGGAGTCTCTTCCGTCAGGGCGAGCAGGGCTGTTTTGGTCGTAATGTTTTCATCGACGGCAGCATTCGCCAGCGCATAGAATTCGATACTCTTACCGGCTGTCGAACGCGGCAGGGCGAACGTGGAGCGTCTGGATGAAAGTTCCGCCGATGTGAAATTGCGGCGCATGACCAGAGCACCCTCCTCAAAACAGAATACGGTAAGCGAGGAAAGCGATTGCTCCCACGCTTCGGTCGTGGTGGTATTGTCGAAGAAAGCACGTGTGAAGTCGGCATTCTCTTCGGCGACGAAGGTGATGGATGCTTGAGGCAGGTCGGTGGCGGCCGGAGTGAAGGTCTGTGTCTCCTCTTTGGCACAGGAGGCAAGAAGTGCCGCGCTTGCTGCGGCCCAGATAAGATGTTTTTTCATGGTTGTAAAATGTTTGAAATGGTTAATGAATATGGGTTTTCAAGTGTCAGGGATTTCGAGGTCTGCCGCGAAGCCGCACGAAAAGTCCGTGCTGGCTGACATATTCCTGCAGGAACTCCCGCAGCCGAGCCACGAGCGTTCCGTATTCCCGTCGTTGCAGAATGCCGTCGTCGAGGTTGAACGAACCGAACACGGGAGCACAGATGTCGCAAAGCTGAAGCGCCAGCGGCCGCAGTTGGTATTCAGGAATTTGCGGATAATCCGTGGCTAGAATATCCCGCAACAAGTCGTAGCGCGAGAATATCAGCCCTTCGTACAGTACGGCATCGGCACGGGCAGTGGCTTTCAGTGGCGAAAAACCCTGGGCAAGCGTCGTCCGATAGACGGCGTATGCCCGATTGCTGCGGGTTGCGACCAGCTCCCGGGCACCGGTGAGTTGCGGATGGCGTTCTGCAAGGAACTCCTCCAGCCTGCGGCGGTAATAATCCGCAGTGATCTCGCCTGAGCCTGTCATGGCGGCTTATCTCCTGTGACCCCGGCTCTGCGACTGCTCCGGAATATCGTTGTCTACATGCATGTCATTTTCGCTCTGCACCGGGGCACCGGCAGCCTGTTTCCCGGCCTGCTGTTGGCTCTGCGCCTGTGCCTGTGCCTTCTCCTGTTCCATACGGCGCAGACTTACATAAGTTACACCGTTGGTATTCCGGTCAATGCAGATATCGCGCTTGAGCGGCATTCCATTACGGTCCGTAAGGCCCTTGCCGCTGATAGGCTCGTAGGCCAGGAGCATTCTCATGCGGGTGTCGTCCAACTGTCGAGCAAGGTAATCGGGAACATACGGGCGCTGATAGTGATGACCGGTCGTTCTGTAATCCCGTGTGTGGGTATCGTATTGGACATCGCAGGAGAACGTGTTGTCATTGCCGTAATAGTGGCAGTTGTCCAAATGTACCTTCCGACCGCGCTTATACTCCTCCTGCTGTTCTTCGCTCATGCGGGCGTTGAAGACGTATTCGGGGGCCTGAATCTCACGGCAGGGAATAAAGGTCATACGGTTGGTTGTGCGGTTGAAACCGGCTACGCAATACTCTCCATCGTGACGAATGGGACGTTCAAGCGTTTTCCCGGCAGCCAATGCCTTCTTATCTTCCGCACTCAACTCGATGCTGAGCGTGGCGTCTTGCTCGAATTCCGGAATCGCAAGCGGGCTTTGCAGCTCGAAACCGATTTCATTGTATTCATTCTTGACGGCCTTGATAGCATACAGCCCATCCATTTGTATCTGCTCGTTCAGTTTGGATTTGAGAGGATAGAGTTTCTGCGGCTCTTTACCCAGTTCCATCTCCTTGAAAATACCGTCCTGCTCCATCTGTTTGACATCGAACCCTGCTGCCGCCAGTTCTGCCTTGGGCATACGGCATTCATCGAAGATGATCTTTTCGAGGTTTTGCGTATAGGTGCGGTATTTTTTCGCGGTCTCCAGCAAAACTTCGTTTTTGGGGTCCTCATGCAATTTACGAAGGTCTGCAGCTACAGCACCTACCTTGTCGAACGAAACGATATACAGTTCGGGCATTTTGGCAGGATCCTGCATCTGGGCCCGCATGTTTTTGAAGAAATTGGCGATGAACAGGCTGTCGCGCTTTTGATAAAAGGCCGGCTGATTCTTCGTCGTCGGGTCGGTCGTAACAATTTCCTGATTTCCCTTGTTGTCCTGTATCAGGTTGCTGACCGCTTTGACACTGCCGTCTTCGGGGTAACGCAGCAGAATGGTCTCCTTGTCCGGGTCGGGATGGACCGGCATCGGACGTTCCGAGGCTGTCGAATTCGTTTTTTCTTGTTTTGCCATAATAGTAAAATTTTAATGGTTGGTATGTCTTTGCAGTGCGAATGTATGACATTGATTTGATGCGCGATACAGATGTCGCTTTCCTGGCCCTGACAGGCACTGTGGGGCACGTTCGAGCACTCGTGATACGGGGATTACCGGGAGGCAGTCCCTTTTTTCGGTTCAGGAATCAGATGACGAAGCGCGGGGTCGGTTTTGATACGCTCCATTTCGTCCTTGATGATTTGATTCACCTCGACACGGATGCGGTCGTAGTTCTCCTCGATCTGACGCTCCATGCAATCCTCCCCGTTCTCGTCCTCGAAGAAGGAGATTTGCGGTATGGGAACGTAGGATTTCTCTTCGCGGGCGACGGCGGCGGTATCGACGACAATCTTGGCGTGAAAAACCTTCTGCTCGATCTCCTCGCCGAAGTTATCCGCGACGGCTCCGGCGAACATGCCCTGCGAGAGGTTGCTGATTTTGGCGGCCGGAATGAGCGAATCGAGCTGCGTACTGTACGAGGTGGACTGCTGTTCGGGAGAGATGGAGAGGGATTCGCGGCACTGGACGTTCTTGCCGAAGCGCTCGGAGAGGATGCGGGCCGTATCGCCCATGACCTGACCGCTGAAGATGTTGCCGACCGTATTCTCGATGACTTTGGCCTCCTTCTCTCCGTAGTCGCGTTCGAGCTGCGAAAAATCTTGGAAACCCAGACACACGGCGACCTTGTTCGAGCGGGCCGTAGCAATCAGGTTGTCCAGGCCACGGAAATAAATGGTGGGAAGCTCGTCGATGATGATGGACGACTTGAGTTTGCCCTTCTGGTTGATGAGACGCACGATGCGGGAGTTGTACAGCCCCAGGGCGGCTCCGTAGATGCTTTGCCGGTCGGGGTTGTTGCCGATGCAGAGGATCTTCGGCTCGTCGGGATTGTTGATGTCGAGCGTGAAGTCTTCGCCGCTCATGACCCAGTACAGTTGCGGCGAGATAAGACGCGAAAGAGGTATCTTGGCCGAAGCGATCTGACCCTGCAACTGGTCTTGGGCGCCGGACTTCCAGGCGTCCATAAAGGGCGAGAGGTAGTTCTCCAACGACGGATAGGACGTAAGGATGATGAACAGGTCCGAGTAGCGTTTGTTCAGCAGCTCGATGGCGTGCGGGAACGTACAGTAGCGGCCGTCCTTGTAGATTTTGAGAAACCAGATGATTGCCGCAAGCAGGATAATCGGCGAATCGACGAAGAAATCGCCCTGTTTCTCGATCCACGTCTTATTGAGGTTAAGCATGATTGTGTAGGCCGACTCGTAGGCGTCCGAGATGTCGGTCATGAATTTCGCGGCGATGGGATTGCAACGATGCGAGCGGCGCGGGTCGTCGAAGTTGATGACGTAGAATTTGGGCTGTACTTTATAGCTGTGCCGATGTCGGCGCAGATGGTTGTAGGCAATGAGCGAGAGGTCGGGAAACTTGTAGTCGTAAACGTACATGGCGAAGCCTTTCTCGATTTGCTGCTTGATATACTGATTGACTACGGCGTAGCTTTTGCCTGAGCCGGGAGTGCCCAGGACTATGCTCGCCCGGAAGGGATTGACGACATTGATCCAACCCGGACGCCACTGTTTACGATAATAGTAGCTGGTGGCCAGATTCACGGAATATTCGTTCTCGATAAGGCGGGTTTCCTGTTGGAAGCTCTCGTTCTCGACATTGAACGGGTCGTCGGGAGGCGTCCCGATAAGCAGTCGTCCGGCCCAGACACCGGCGGTAAGCAGGCAGATGTAACCCGCACAGACGCATACGCTATAACCCAGGCAGAGAACGGCGGGATTGCCGGCTGTGTGCAGCAGCGGCGTACTGCCCAGATAAAGGACCGAACCTGCGAGTGCGCACGGCAGAATGCGGCGCCACGTCATCCGCTCACTACGGACACCGGTTGTGCCCAGGCAGGAAAGAGCCAGGAACAACACCGAGAACAATTTCGTGTAGAGCGGTGAAGAGAAAAGATAGGTAGTATGCTGGAAATTCGTAAGGATACGGTCCGCCAAGTCGAGCGTTCATCCCTGTTGGGCGAACCAGTCATGGCAATACCAATAGAGGTGGATGAGAACGAAAAGCAGACTGATGCCGCGCATGAATTGCATCGTCTGTCCCAAACCCCGCAAGTCGTCTTCCTGTTGCATGTTTTTTTCGGGCAAAGGTATCTTTCGGCAGAAAATTCGGGCATTGAATTGCGGATATGTCATCTTCAGGCACGCCGGGGCATCTTCTCTGTCAGGAAACAGGGCTGTCTGTACAGCCCTGGTCTTCGTTTACTCCTGACTGAGACGGAGCATGACCTCGTGCATACGGTCGAGCAGCGGCGTGAGACGTAGTTTGCGATTGATTGCGGCGTGGCGCAGCACATCGTAATTCGGCATTCGGACATTGAAAGTCGTCTCAAAGGCCCGAACGATGGTTTTCAGCTTGGCCGGACTGCCGCTTGCCGTAGTCAGGAAGCCGAGTTCATATAAGGGGGTAATCAATTCCACCAGGTCTGTCGCACAATAGTCCTTGCCCAGATATAGCGGGGAAACGGGCACAACTTCCGGCAGCGCGGAAAAGGCCGGATGTTCGATGCGCAGCTCCAGAATGTGCAGCTCGCAATCGACCAGATGCAAGGCTTTGTTACAATAAGTCGTCGCGCACTCCCCGCAGGCGATATGTTTCAAAAGCTCGGCATACGAGGCCAATTCAACCCGCAAATGAGACAATTCCCGCATGAGTCCCGGTGTACAGGGACTGTCGGTAAGTTTAGCCAAATGTTTGCAGAAAGTCCCGTAGTATGCTTTCCATACGTGCGGTGCAGAGAGAGTCATCCCTCCGGCAGATGCCTCTTCCAGCATCTTCAATAGTTCCCAGTTCTTCAAGTTCGATTTCATAGCAGTTTGGTTTTAATTTATAGATACCCTGGCATTGCCCGGGGTGAACTGACGTATGAAATATCCTGAAAGAGAAAAGGTTCCCGCAGACGTAAACGTGCACGAAAACCTTTGGAAAGAAAAACGAATGTCGACTGACAAGAATAATGCGCAGGTTGCCTTTCTTCTTGTCAAAAAAGCAGATATATGTCGATGAAAGGTGTATGCAGCCGGATAATCATTGATTCGTTTTTATAAATATAGTGATTTATAAACAGAATCCGATTGTATTCAACCGAGACACTGGTATTTTGTATGTATTTGCGTCCCTAATTATTCCTGGTATATGAACAGGGTTACGACTGATTCGAACAATTAGCTTGAAAACGAGCGTAATTTTAGTAATACGAAATGGAAGAAGTAGGTAGAAAGGAATAATTTCAATAGTCAAATTTTGGAAGGGCATAAATATTATTCTCTAAAAAATAGGAATAGCGACGTATCATACGTCGCTATTCCTACCAAGCGTATTATTTTAAGATTGCCAAAAACCTACTCATTGCATACTACAAGACGGGATACGGGATTAGTTGGACATGCCTGGGATTGACAGTCATAAATTTCGATCGTTAATTGTGGCTGCACTTCATCACACTTGAAAGCGCATGATTTTTGACAGGCTGTTGCGCGGTTTTCTGTTGGGCATACACCACCGCAACTTCCACAATTCGTCCCACCGGAATCTCCAATAATAGTTCGGGTTGTAGTAGTGTCGTCACCGCCACGAATCTTCAGCATATCCAAATCCTGGACAATTTCTTTTTTCAACTGCAACTTTTTCATAACTCATGACTTTTTTAATTTTCCTTACTCTGTTTGCAGATTTTCAGGTTCCTCTGTCTTGTTATTCAATTGCATACATTCGATGTCGCGGATATAATATATCCCGTCGAAGATGTTGAGCCAATGGCCGTTTTTACGTTTACCTACTTCGGGAAATTCAAAAACTGCTGTTCTATATCCGTCAAGCCACCTCAATCTTTCACAATTTATGAACGCATAAGGTGCATCACTTGTAAAATGCGCAATCTGTTGTTCTAACTCGCCGGGTTGCTGTAAATCAGAACGATTCAATGATGTTATAGCAATAGAATACACCTCATTACCCAGTTCGTGATAAAGGTTTTCGGTCAATAGATTGTGATAGTAATCATTTAATGCGCAATCCATTATTTGAGATACATCTTTTGCGGCATGCAGATTCGCACACCAGATAATCAACTTTTCATCGGGGAAGTGCTTTTTGTACCATAATACATTTTCAGCCATCGCGTTGTCTCGTATCTGTACTCGCATAGAACCGAGAAGACCGCCGAATACGCGATATTTAAGCCGAGATGAAAAATCGAAAAAATTACGATCCATATTTCTCAGCCATTGTTTTATTGCACTAAAATCGGTTGTCATTCCATATTGGTCTATCAAGCAATCGACTCGATTTCTAATTTGGTTCAATATGGAAATATATTCGAATTGTTCTTCTGGAGTTATCGATTCCGGATCATGCGAATGATTTTGTAATTGTCCCCATAAAGTATGTAATCGAGTCCAGGGAATGCCCAAGTCATCCGTTTGGGAATATTCATCTAAAATTTGTTTAGCAATAAAAATGTCTGAATATGGAATATCGCAATCCATGCCGAAAAATTTGAAATATCCGCTATCGAGCATTTCCAGAATTGGGGCGATTGATTCACGATGCATAATCCAAGGAGTGCTAAAAAGCAGATCTTCAGATGTAAGCATGTCGCCTGACGGTAGCCGGCCGAAAGCATAGCCGGAAAGCATAGGCGCCATTTCAAATACTAATGTTGTAAAACCACATTCATGCAACTTACGCAACAAGCCGATTCGTGCCGTTGTCGATGTGATATCGAAGTGCATCTGTTCTCCTAAAACGACAATGGACTTGTCCTTCACGATTTCTTTGATAAAATCCCATTGGTCGTCGTCCTGCATGGCGATGGCATTTCGAGCGATATTCCATTCAGGTGTATGGGAATTGTCCCACGGGGAAATGGGGGCTCCGGTCTGTACAGCCGTACAGCCGTACATCATTGATATTAAAGCCGCAAAAAAATAAAGTGTCTTTTTCATATTTATGAGATTATAATGTAGGAATTTTTACCGTCTCACTTTTATTACAAAGACTATCCTATATTGATTCTAATCTTGCTCCCACATCTATCGGATAATGTGATAGCAAGTTATGAATATTCGATTAATATTGCAAATAAAACCGGATGATTTCGGTCTTGAAGATATATTCGTATTTGGCTTGCAGAAGTTGAACCTGGGCTTCGACCAGCGCATCGAGCGCCGTGTTGTAATCGACGACGGTAGCCGCTCCGAGATTGTACCTTTGCTCCATTTGCCGGGCGGCTTCCTCGGCCGAGGCGACGTATTTCTGTGAAGAGAGATACTTGTCCCACGCCGTCCGGGAATCGATCAGTGCTTGCGTAGCCTCCTTGTTCACCTGCTTCTCCGTAGTGCGCAACGCATACTCCGCCTGGCGAACGGCGATCTTCTGCCGCTGAACGTTGTGCCGTGTCATCAGGCGGCCGAAAATCGGAACGTTCAGCGATACGGAAATATAGCTGCTCGCATTGTCCTTGTACTGTTCGGCGAACGGATAGGCTTCGTAACGGTACGTGCCGTCGGGATTCATAAACATTTTCTGCCGGGCATCGGAATAGCTCGACCCGTAGCCGGCCGAAAGCGAAAGCGTCGGATAGTAGGACGAACGGGCGATTCGTAGATCGCGGCGGGCGATGTCGATACCCAGCCTTGCGGACTCCACCTCCGGGAGTTGCTGCGCCGAGGCCAGAAGCGCATCGGTACTGACCGGCATCGGCGTATCTCCCAAAATATTATCCGAAGGAGCGACGGTATGGAATGTCGTGTAATCTTCTATTTCCAGGAGCTGACAAATATTCAGGCGGGCGATGTCGTAGGAATTTCGAGCCGACAAAAGAGTGTTTTCTGCATTGGCCAGTTGCGAACGTATCTGCAAGAGGTCGGCAGAGGTGACTTTCCCCGCCTCGACCGATTTACGGGTCTTTTCCTCCTGTATTTTCAAAGTTTCGACCGTTTGTTCGGCATTGCGGATGTTCTCTTCGGCGCAAAGAATCTCCAGATAATAGGCCGTGATATTGAGCCGGATGTCGTTGCGGGCTTTCTCCACGCCCAACAGCGCCGCACGCAGATCGAGGCGGGAGCGTTCGAGGTTATGGAGATTCCGCATACCGTTGAATAAAGTGACCGAGGCACCGACAGAGGTCGAAGTACCGTTCACGCTCTGATGCTCCACGAACTCATACGTGGTGGGATCCAGTACGCGGCCGCTGGAGAAACTGTAACTGCTCGATGCGGAGATGTCGGGAGCATAGGCCCAACCCGCATCCGAGCGGGTTAGCCGTTTGGTTTGAACGTCGAGTTCGGCCTGCTTGACTTCGATATTATGTTCGAAAGCATAGGCGATACATTCTTCCAGCGTCCAGCGTTGCGCTTCCTGTGCGCTGAGTTGTGTTGCACCGAACACCATCGGCACTGAAGCGACGACGGCGAACAATGGTATTATGCGGCATCTCATGGTCAGCGGTTTTTGAACAGCGATACGATAGGTTGTATGAATTGCTCGATAAGGCGCATATCCTCCGTAATGATTTCGCCCGTACCGTCCATCTGCTGAATCATCGGCAACTCCTTATCATAGGTCGTCCTCATCCCTTCGGGAAATACGACTTCGACCGTATAGGCGATCGTTGTACCGGTCGCGGTTTGCACCGAAGCCGGAACCGAGGAAATAGAACGTATCGTACCTTTCAGGACGCCGTACTCCATATAGGGAAAGCCGTTCAGTTTAACGTTGACCGTCTGTCCTGTTTCCACCTTGCCGAATCCGGCCGAAGGAACCTCCATACGGCCGATCACTTCAGTCTCCTTTTCCGGGACGATGCTGGCAAGAGCGGAGCCGACGGTCACATGCTGCCCCTTGCTCCAATATCCCTGCAACGACACGATACCGTCCATCGGAGCGATGACCGCATACTGTTCTTTCCACTGGGCTATGGCAGCGAGCAGTTGTTGGCGTAACTGACCTATGGAACGTTCGTATTCGGCCACCTCGTTCTCACGCTGCACGGAGAGTTCCACCAACTGTTGTTCGGTTTGCAGGATGGTGAGTTCCGTGGAAGTCAGTGTCGCATCGAAGCCGGCCTTGCTGTTCTGTTTGGCGAGATAGTTCTGTACGGAAGTTTCGTAATCGGCCGCAGAAATAACCGATTGAGTGAACAACAGCGAGTCCCGCTCCAATGTCCGCTGCCCCATAGCAAGGTCCTTGTCGAGCAGTTTGCCCTGTGCCTCCAATTGGGCATAATAGCGATTGTTTTTCGCAATCTGGGCTTCGAGAAGGCGCTTCTTCGTTCCGATGAGATCGGTGGCCAGATAATGCTTAAAATCAAGGCAGCGGGCCGCGAACTCCGCCCACGTGGATTGCAGGTCGCCCAGAACGTACCGGTCGGACACCCATTCGGCCTCGGCGAGCGCTTGCGGCGAATCGGTGGCGAAGAGGTGCTCTTCCAACGACCGGATGTCGTCGTAGTCGGCCGGTGTCGCAAGCAAAGCGATAAGCTGACCGGTACGGACGTTCTCCCCGTTGCCGACACATACGCTGTCGAGCAGTCCGTCGTAACGGGCCGTAAGGTCGGAAGGAGCATTGACTGTCGTAATGGATATGGGAGCCGTGACGGTCTGTGGATACTTGATGATGTAGCAGCCCAAAACGATTAGGGCAAGTATGACGAAAATGACCGTAATTCCCCACCGCACGACCCACGAAGGCGCACGCCCCATGATCTCCTGCGCCTCTTCGCTGTGAAAGTTATCTCTGAACTGCGGCATAACCTGTCCTTTTATTGCTGTTTTTCAGTAGCAGCGGCTTCCTGAGCTTTTTTTCTGGCAATATGTATTTTCAAAAAATCGGGCATAAAACCCTTATAATGAGAACAACAATCGTTATGACCGCCCTCGAATTTATTTTCAATTCGCTGAATGGGACATCCTCCATTACATATAGGAAGATACTTACATTGTGAACATATTGGGTCGTCGAACGTATCGGCCCCGTATAATTGACGATTCAGAATCGTTTGATTGATGTCGGTCAAAATACCGTCGTCATTCAATTTGCCGATTGCATATTCTTTGTTTCCTATTACCTCCCAACATTTATAGGCATATCCTTCCGGATCGAATGCGATAGCCATTTCGTTGCGAATCGCACATTCGTTAAAAAACGGTTCGGGATATCGAACAAATACAGAATTAATTCCATTTTTAGCCAAGTTAAGAATAAACTTAGAACGCTCTATATGCCCAAAGAATATATTATTATTTGATCGACAAATATCACCAGTACCACGATCAAGAACAAATGCAGGCGAAATTGTTATATTACTCCGCCCATAAAAACGAGTTAGACATAATTTATGCAGTGGGATATATTCTTCTTTGTTTTCCAACGTTAAATTTACTCGTATTGTAATATTAATTTCGGGGGCAGAATCATTTAACAACTCAATATTAGAAAGTATCCGTTCGAATACATCTTCTCCTGACGGCAAATGTTTTACTTTATTATGAGTTTCTTTCATTCCATCCAAAGTAATTTGGACCGACGAAATTCCAACCTTTTGCATTACACGAATTGATTCTTTATCAATATGATATCCCGTTGTTATGATATTTGATATGAAAGGTTCTTGCCATATATCTCTAAATTTATCGTAAAATTCTTCAATCTGAGGAACTGCCATAAGAGGCTCTCCACCAAACCAAGTAATTTTGATGTTTTTCAACTCAGGATATGAAGTGACATATTTAATAATTTGATCCATTATTTCCGGAGTCATATACTTTTTCTCCTTGTATTTCTCGAAACAGTAATGGCAACGGAAACAACAATCCATAGTCGGAGCAAGAGTAAGATGCATTCCAGTCCGCTGTTTTCGTATGTTTGTAATTGAGGCTTTATACTTCAAATAATCATCTGTATCATTATCAGAAATAATATTATTAATACATAATGCCTCCCATAAATCTTCGTCAAAATCGGCTGTTGATAATTTTTGCGTATTCCGACTCTCAAATAACAAGCTGTACGATTCTTTATCTATTTCCATTAATGCATTCGATAAAGTATTATAAACATAATATTCTTGCCCGTTTTCATCGAACATGAAAGTGTATTTTGAAATTTTCATTTCTGGATGGTGTTAAAGGTTAATATATTATTTGATGAGTTCATTGGGAAACAACGTGATGATTGAAAAGCACGCGGAACAAGTTGGATGGAATACGTCTGATTTGGCATATACGATGATTTGTCGAGAAGCAATCTCACTTGTTTTAGATCATCCGACCATACTACTTCTTGTATCGGCAAGCATAATACAGTGGAATTTTTAATTCCGCTACCATTGAAACCCCAAGATCCTAGCATTGGCTCTGAAAATGTAATTACAATCTCGTCAAAATTCGTAATATCGGAATCAGCAGCAGGAAAAATATTAGTAATATAAGGGTTGCGTGTTTCATACTCTTGAATTACGAAATTGAAATTATTAGCGGTATAATTTGCAAATGAAACTATTTGAGGCATAAAATCATTAATATACAAATAGTGATTACGATAAGTATAAAAATTTTCCATAAATTCTATACTACGTTGCATCCAAATAAAACCTTTATCTATTCGACTTCTTACAAAGATAGGAAATGCACTATTATTAGTATCTTTCATATACATCAATGCAAAAAGATTATTTAACCATTCACACATAGTAGATTGTGCGTCACCATATGCATTTTTAAGCATTTGCTCCTGCACATGAGGATATATTATATTCGCTGCATTTTCTAATTGGGGCCACCATGTTTTGAACATTGGATTTGTGTAATGATGTCCAATCTCATGTACAATTAAGAATGTAGTATAATATTTATCAGTAATCGGCAATCCATCCATACCTGCTGACAACCCAATAAGTACGCCATTAGGAATTGCATAATTACTCGGCCCATTGACAAGGCTTACATAAACGTCTATATCATGATCCAATTTGGTTCCAAAAAAAGACTCGAACCAGTCGAAAGACATATCAGAGAGGATATCATCCATACGTTGCTCAGCAATATCATATAGTTTTTTATGATTCTTATAGAACTTATGAAAGTTACTATCTTTATAAAATTGATTAAGCATAGTGATATATTCTGAAAAAAGTTCCGGTGTCCATCGTTTGTCCGCACTTGAAATTTCAGAGATACTATATTGTGGTTGTAGTTGTATTTTACCGTCTTTTATTTCCAACATTGCAGCCGTAGTAGAAACTGCATTATAGCCGATCGCATGAAATTGATGCAATTCTCGAATATAATTAATCGGCTCAGTCAATTCATAAGGTGTTAATTCTTTGATAATGTCTCTTTTATAGGAGGGAATAGAAATTTGACAATATTCCGGAACACCTGCTAATGCAAATACAATACTTGTCAATTCAAACCGCTCATCAACTCTTGCTTTTAATTGACAATAACTATTGTTAGGCAAAAAGCAAAGACATATAATCCCAATTAGTAATCTTTTCATATTCATGAATCTATATTATATCTGTATAATAAAAATTATTTTTTGAAAGTCGGGAGTGGAAAACACTCCCGACAATAATAATATGTTATGGCATAGCACCATAAGGTTTTCCAATACCACAAGTATCTATCGAATGCTGTGGCGCACCACCACAAGTCGAATGGTCGAAAGTCCGAGTACTATCACAATGATAATAAATTCTTATTCCGCACATCCACGAGTCATATGGAGCAACTCCTATACAAGTATTGTAAATCATACCCGATATACAATGATCTCCATGTTCTGCACCCATCGTGCAAGTTGAAGTAACAGGGGCACAAGCACCTCCTGCTAAGATTTGCATATCTTGTTTATGCAAAAATCTACTTTCCTCGATGACCTTAAACTTTTTCATAGCTTTCATTTTTTTGAAAGAATACATTCAGTTTGTTCAATCGGTTTTGCGTGCGACAGCACCGGAATAAACTGCCGTTTCGTCACAATAATGCAAATTGGTCGGAAAATTGTATTTTTGCAACTGCCTTTCTTGCGTTTAAGTTAAACTTATGAGCCGTCACACTCAGTTTTGCTTTCTCGTAAAAATGGTTTCGGCAAGGTGAGGGCAGCGATTTTCACTGCCTTTGCCGAACCGGAAAAACGAAAGTCTAAATTTTCCATTTTATTGAAGAAGGCAAGTCTCCAATAGTTTATTAAAGTTAGTAATTTTTCTTTAACTTCCCAATTCCAACTGATTCTTTACCAATTCGTAGTAGTAACCCCGTTTGGCCGTCAGTTCGTCGTGCGTACCCTGTTCGACGATGCGTCCGTGCGCCAAAACGATGATGTTATCGGCATTGCGGACTGTCGAAAGACGGTGTGCCACGATGACGACGGTTTTGCCTTTGAATAATTTCTCCAGACGCTCCATAATCGTGCGCTCGTTGTTAGCATCGAGTGAATTGGTCGCTTCGTCGAAGAAGAGGTATTTGGAATCCTTGTAAGCGGCACGGGCAATCAACAGGCGTTGTTTCTGACCCGTACTCAACCCGTGTCCGTCGGCTCCGATACGGGTGTTGTACCCCAATGGCAGCGATTCGATGAACTCTCCGATATTGGCGATTTCCACCGCCCGGCGGATCCGTTTCATATCGGGTATTTCATCCGATACGGCGATATTGTTGGCGATCGTATCGGAAAATACGAAACTCTCTTGCATGACCGTCCCGCACTCCTGACGCCAGCAATTCGGGCTGAAAGCGGAGAGCCTGCGACCGCCCAGCAACACGTCCCCCTCGACCGGAGCATAAAAGCCGAGCATCATTTTAAGCAGCGTCGTCTTGCCGCTGCCGCTTTCACCTACGATGGCCGTAACCTTGTCATGCGGAATCGTCAGGTCGATTCCGTCCAGCACTTTGTCCGAGTGCGGCCCTTCGTATTGAAAAACTACGTTCCGGAACTCGATGGCCGCGTTTTCGGGGATGTCGCGGAGCAGACCCGCGTCTTCGGGTTCCTCATCCGGTTTTTCCTGAATTTCGTTCAGGCGTTCGAGCGAGATTTTCGCATCCTGCGTGGCCTGCACGAAACCGATGAACTGCGATATGGGGGCGTTGAGCTGGCCGATGATGTACTGCATGGCCATCATCATACCGAGCGTCATTTCCCCATTGATGACGGCACTGGCGGCAAGGAACGAGATGATAACATTCTTGGTCTGGTCGATGAACGTACCACCTACTTCCTGTGTCTGTCCGAGTGTCAGGCTCTTGATCGAAACTTTGAACAGTTTGGCCTGGATACGTTCCCATTCCCAGCGTTTCTGTTTCTCACAGTTATTCAGCTTGATGTCCTGCATACCGTTGATAAGCTGGACGATATTGCTCTGGTTGTTGGCCGACTCCTGAAAGCGCATATAGTCCAGCTTACGGCGGCGTTTGAGGAATATCAATACCCACAGGATATAAAGATCGCTGCCGAGCAGGAATACGCCGAGGATGCCGAGGTCGTACCCGGCCATCACGACACTGTATATGACGAGCGACACGGCAGCCATCACGATACTCAGCAGCGAGCCGGTCAGGAATGTCTGGATCCGGTTGTAATCCCCGATGCGCTGCATGATGTCCCCGACCATCTTCGAATCGAAAAACGCGATGGGCAGGCGCATGAGTTTGGCCAGAAAGTCCGAAATGAGCGAGATACTGATGCGTGTGGTCATGTGGAGCATCAACCACGAACGGATGAGGTTGTTGGCCATCTGTCCGAGTGTCAGCACCACCTGGGCGATGAGAATCATCACCACGAACGAAAGGTTGCTATTCCCGATACCCGTATCGACGACCGATTGGGTCAGGAACGGAAGGATCAGGCCGAGTACGGCAGCAATCAGCATCGCAAGGCCGAGTTGGAGCAGGTAGGATTTGTAAGGCCGCAGATAACGCAGCATCGAGGCGAAATTCAGCCGTTTATCCTCATCGCCCTTCTCTGCATAGAACTCCGGTTTCGGCTCCAACAGGAGGGCAATGCCTTTGGCCGAGGAATCGCCGGAAAGGTCACCTTGCAAAACGGAATCTTCGGCTCCAGTCTGCAACCACGATTTGAGAAATTGTCGTTCGCTATATTTGAGTAATCCTACGGCCGGATCGGAAACATAGACCCACCACTGCCCGCGTTTCTTCTCGATTTTATAGACGACCACGAAATGCCGCTGATTCCAATGTACGATGCAGGGAAAATTGGCTTCGTCGCGGAGCTGCGGCCAGGTAAGTTTTACACCGACCGACCTCAAACCGATACTCTCGGCAGCATCGCTGATACCTAACAACGAAACGCCCTCCCGCGTGATATGGCAGCGATCACGCAGATTTTGCAGGGAGTAGTGCCGACCGTAAAATGCAGCGATAATTCGCAGGCATGTCGGGCCGCAATCCATCGAATCGAGTTGAATATAATTGGGGAAAGACATTGATGTAGAAAATTGTGCGAATTTGATTTAGGGGATAAATATCCCCTAAATCAAATTAACATTTCTCTAATGAAAGAATAATACAGACTACCAACTTGGCTCAATTACTACGCCATCACATTTCTTATTTACTGATTCCATATCACATTGGCATGTGGCCAACAGTTTGGTTTGACAATTTACTTTGGTGGGACAGTCCTCTTGTCTTGTGGGACAGACTATTTGCCTCGTAGGACAAGTCGTACAACTTCCGCAATTCGTTCCACCGGAATCACCTATTACGGTACAAGTTGCAGTATTATCACCGCCACGAATCTTAAGCATATCCAAATTCTGGATAATTTCCTTTTTTAACCGTAATTTTTTCATAGCACATTTTTTTATTTCCCCTACTCTGTTTTCAGATTTTCGGGATCCTCTGTTTTGTTATTCAATTGCATACACTCGATGTCGCGGATATAATATATCCCGTCGAAGATATTGAGCCAATGGCTGTGGAGCAGACTCAATATTGGCAATGCCGGAAATTCGAATACTATATTTCGGTAGCCGTCGAGCCATTTCAAACTTTCGAAGTCTATGAATACGATAAGGGACGTCGTCTGTAAAGCGAGCGATCTGCTGCCCCCATGCCGTGATGCATAGCAGGCTAAATAATAAGCCGATAATTTCTCTTCTTATAGTTTTATTAGTTTAATAAAAAAAACTTCATCCATTGCGCATTCCGAAAATCGGATATACATAGAGATAACAATAACAAGCCAATTCCGGAAATACCTTCTAAAAGTCCATATTCTTTTACCCAACCTCCATATTCAGCCATATGCCATGCGCTATATCCAGCCAATCCTTCTTTTCTACTGCCTATATTTAACGTCACATCGAACCAATAATCGCGAACTTCCTCGAACAGCTTTTCTCCGGTTTGTCGGTACGCATAATGGAACATCATACATACACTGGCTGCTCCGTGACATAAACCGGCATCGATAACACCGGCATTTCGGAAATCCCTGCGCGAAGTCGAAAACCGCAGCACCTCCAATGCTTTTTCCTGCCATTCCCGGTTATGCAACGCTTTTCCTGCCTGCCACAACGATGTCGCTACACCTAAATCGCCATAGCACCAAGCCAAACGGCTATAATGATTATCGTCACCAGGATTATTCTCCAAAGATTGGCTCGGAAAGAAAGCACCGTATTTAACATGATCTATCTCTTGGGACAGAATATAATTACAAGTATGCCTGATGATTCGGTCTCGTCTTTCCCGATTGATTCCTTCGCTTTCCAACAAGCTCAATACGGATACTATACTCGACATCCCGTGTGACAGGCAGATATTGTATCCTATGCCTTTGTCCTGTCCCAGCGAAGATTTCCATTTGTAGATTCTATCTCCTTTTTCAGCGGTTTGCTCCAATGCCTCTAATGCCCGGTTTACAAACTCTGCGTCGTCGCAATAATATTTGACAACGCCCAGTCCACCATGCAGGTAGTCGTAATTCCCGTTTAGAATACTGTTTATCGCGAATGTTTGCAGCAATTCCCGGTAGTTTTTCTCTACATCGGAATAGTCGATCTCCAACAACCGCTCGCGGTTCAGGTATTTCAAACCCTCCAAAGCGCCGGTAAATCCGCCGCAGTATGTCAATAATCCTATTTCGGAGGTTAATTTATCGAAATACGTTTCGAGGAAGCCCTCTAAAATTTCCTCTTGCTCCGAATTGGGAAATACTTGCAGATAGTGTTTGCAGAAGATAATGATGCCGGTCTGTCCGGCCAGCAACCCGACACCTTCGTTGTCGAGTTTACCGTCTTTCATATCCCGAAACAGCACATCGGCTATTTCATGGATTTTATGTTCGATTCTCGTTTTCATTTTTACCGAATAGGGATGAATACTTTCATTGTTTTTCCGCAAGCCGCTTTGTCCGTGCGATCGCTGACTCGAAATATTTGGTTAAAAAATCATAAATAACCAATTCGAACTGCCGGTTATTGGTACGGAACCAACGGTTCATCGTCATGTGCGAAATGCTGCCCAGCAACTCGTCGATCGTAGGTGCCGCCAGGCCGGAGGATTGGATTCGGGAAATTTCCGCAGCGACTTTCCCGATTTCCGACTTGCGAGGTTGTAATATGGCTTCGTAATCCGTAAACATCTCGCGGTCGGACAACGCTTTTTCGATGTCCGCTCGATAACGGCGGTACTTATCATTGATCTGTTTCGTGAACGAATGCGAGGTGAATCCGAACTCCTTCTTGAAATTCTCGGCCATCCGGGAAAACAGTGCTTTCTTCTCGTCCGGTGTTTTTCCGAAGGAGGTCATCGTATCATCCAGTAATGCCAGTGCCAACTGCCAGCGGGTCGTTTCCCTCGTGTCCGTAGGTAATTCCTCAATCTTTTCGAGTAATTCCAGAATCGCACCGCTGTCTATTCCGAACAATCGTTCGACCGGCTCCATAGTATCTGCCCCGTATCGTTCGATTTCACGGACGTAAGTATCGCATAAAACCCTTATAACAGCCCCGTTTTCCACCAAAGGCTGAAACGACACTTCGAAACGCCGGAAGATAGGGGCGTAGTTCTCGAATTGGTCGATGTGGAGCCGCAGGCGGATATGAAAATCCGGGTCGTTATAACGAATAAAGAAGCTGCCGTCGATCCATCGCTCTGCGTACAGTTCCCGAAGGAATGGCCGTATGGTATGCGCCAAAACCTCATCGGCTGTTTTGACACCTGTGTATATTTTGAAGTATAGCCATTGGCTACCGGGTATGAACTTTCTCTGTATCATGTTGCTCGTTTTTATGAAAGGCGAAAATCACCTCGTTCGTAAATCGGTCTTTTCCCCGGCGGACAATACCGGAGTCGTTACGAAACAGAAATTCTTCCAATACGATCTGTTTGCGTTTGGCGATCTCTTCCAGAAGCAGTCGTTGGCATTGTGTATCTTCCAAATTCAAATAGAGTTCGTTGTCGCTGTCGGGAATGACGACTTCCGTCGGCATTTGTCGTTTCTGTAAAAGTTCCCTGAAGCGGACGGAAAGTTCCGAATCGGATAATTTGTCCATCCCTTCGACCTCTTCCTGTTTGATTCTCCACAGTTCTCTCGAAAGAATAATGTTCTTGTATTGAATCCGAGGAAGATAATCATAAGTGGCCAAAAGTCCCGACCAACCGCAACTCAATCCGCCGGTTATCCGTTGGTGTTGAAGATCGCAGAGGAAACGGTAAATCGGAATGGGACTCATCGAATAGTTATGGGCACACGTTAAGCGGGGAACGACCTCTTTGTCGTATTTTTTGGAACGAAGAAACAGACGTCCCTGCCGAATGGAAAGCATCAAGTCCGATATGGGAATATCCGTTCCGTCGTGTTCGTAATTCGACAGATAATGCAGCGTATGTTCCCTAAATACCGGGCGCGAGGCGATATTTCCGATGCGTGATTCGGGAAGATGCGATATTTCGGCGAAGATAACGTCCGGAGTTTGCCTCTGTTCGAAATCGGCGATTTCTTTGACCAGAGCCATAATACTCTCGTCGATATGGCAGAAGCGCCCCAAAAGGTTGGCCGCACATACTCCGCCGACCGATTTTATGTTGATTAGATCGTTATCGAGCAGGCTGCACATAACGGCAATCGTATCGGGAAACTGATGTTTGTAGTCCAGTTTCTCGAAATCCTTGTCCTCCAGCAATACGACGTGGCCTTCTTTGCGGGCATTTTCGATATATTTTTCGAATAGAATGCGGTCGGCGGGAGTTTGGGTAACAGTTACAGTATTTGAATAACGACCGGGAAATACTAAATCGTTAATCAGAGGATTGACGTCGCCGCTACCCGATGAAACCGGATAACCCAATCCCAACTCCCCGTCCAATGCCACAGCCAACGGAACTTCGGCCTCTTCGTACCGGCTTTGGAATGCCTGAATAAAATTTTGCAGCGTGGGATGTTCGTTCGGTGGTGTAATCTTCGCCAGAAAGTCGATCAAACGAACGATTCGGGATACGGTTTTTTCATCCACCTGTGCCCGATGCACCGGTTTGAACATATCCGTCTGAAACAGATATTTCGGCTCGTAGCCTACGCCGATATTTTTTACGATCGATAAAATTTCATCATATAACGGCAGTGTCGTACCTATCGGTTGTGCGTCGATTCGGTTCAGAAGCTCCTGGATTTGTCGGAGCGGTTGCAGGAGCGGAACATTTTGCAGGCGGGAGAGTTTATCGATAAGCGTATCGAGTACGTCTTCACCGACGACACATGGATCGAGTTCGCTTTTCAGCACTTGCGAGGCGATAGTCTCGATGACATATTCATGCGCTTGCTCCGTGGTTATCTCGTCATCGACGAGTGCTTGCACCAGTTGTTCGATTGTTGCTCCGTCTGCCGCCGTGTTCAGGAGCGTGGCCAGCGCTTCGTCGATTTCCAACGAAGCAACCGTATGCTGGCGCTGCGATTTCTTATAGTGATATTCGACATAGCGATACTTTCCGCCGATTTCATAAAGGCTGTCATTCGGGTAATATACGAGTTGCTCCCGCACGTTGGGGTCACGCTCGATCTCCTGAATCAGAGCACACAGATATTGCATGTCCAACCGGGTGCGGCGTTTGTTGTCCGTCGTAGCCGGTAATTCGATCAATGTACTGTTCGCAATCTTTCCCGTGCTGCATCCTGCGAATAAACCGAACGGAGTACACCGTGTCATTGCCCGGTGCCGGTATTTCAGAACGGAACGTTCGAATTTAGTCTGCTTTTTTCGGTCTTTCGATACACAACCTTCATACAGCTCCGGCGAGGCTAAATAGAGCGCTTCCCGAAATTCAGGACTCAAGGTCGTATCTTCTGCCGGAGCATCCAGCGGAAATAATGGCGTCCTGAAAACAAAGTCGGGGAAAGGTGTAAACGTCGGTTTCATTATGCCAATATAAATTACAAGATTAGGTTTCTTTTAACAAGATAACAATACAATATGTCAACAGCAAATACTTTGATAAATAAGTCGCTTTAGGTGTAAATTATTTTGATATAGCATCATCAATAAATATTTTTTTCATATCTTTATATTTCTTATAAGGGACCATTAAATAGTAAATATTCGTTGTCGCATAGCAGAATAGTTGATAATATATCTCATATAAATAATTAATAATCGCATAAAGAAGTATTGGCTATGATTTAGATATTTATTCTCTACATCATATATACACAGCAATATAAGATTAGGCAAGAGTAATGTCTTAATATTGATAAGTAGTCAGTAATACCCTTGGCAGAGCGAACTCTACCAAAGGTAGTTTTTCATTAAACTGTTCACAATATTAAGTGAATGTTCTTTACAATTTGTAAAATTATTGCCCATGTTCTTACAACGATACAAGCCATCGCCACGCTTATAGGCTTTGAAGGTTGAGTCAAAAAGAGAAACTGGCGTGCGGTTAACCTCGATTTAAAATTTCCGTTTCGGAAAAGGGGAACAGTATCAGGAACCGAATCGAAAACCGTCGAAGAGGGGTTGTAGAAGTTTTTAGTGTTATAGTTTTTCAGCGGTGTTCCCGTTGAAACGAAACTATCTTATGGGTTGGGCGGATAGTTGGACAAGGGAAACAAGAAGCCTTCGGAAATATCTCTGAAGGCCTTCTTATCGTCAGTAAAAATCAATGAAACAACTGATAATCTTGTTAACCGGGCTTTTCTTTATTGTTTCCTGTCGTAGTGACAGGTCCAGTGAAGTGATTGGTAAATGGGTTTGAAGAGAACGTTGGACAGACGAATAAAGAACTTTTAGTATAAGAATCCTACTTTAATAGACGGATTGTTTTGTTCGTCAGTTCATTGATGGCATTCTGCTGGTATGATATTTTTCATTATTATTTCTTCCTTTTTTATTCTCAATGTTTGCGCCGACTTCTTCCATTTTCGTCAGCGAGCTATTTTTTGCCAAGAGTAGTCATTCAATATTCTCGAATAATTGAATCTTTAATGTATATTTCTCGGCAGTTCTTTCATGCCTCCTCGTCTGTAAGGTTCAACAGATCACCAACCGGATCTTCTGCCGACATGACAACAGCATCCTTCTCTTTAGGCAGAACTCTACGATAGGCGTTGTAGATTGCCTGCGGCAGCGCACACAACTCCACCTTTTCGCTGACCTCCTCGAACGAACCCTCCCAAGGATCTTCGCTCGGCGAGAAAACATATACTTTGATTCGATGGGCTACATCCATGTTATAGATAATATTCACCAGCTCGTTTATGGCCTCTTCTCGATAGATGACAAGCATCTGCTTTTTCCCGTCGTCAAAATAACGGAATATCCCTTTGTAGGTTTTTTGACCACCAAATGCAGGTTGTTCTGTATAGAGATCTTCCTTGATGCAGAGCATATCCGTGGCGAGATTTACCAACTTGCGCATATTCTGCATAGAGCGGCTGCGACCGACAAATCCGGTGCGATAGTATCGGAGACTGTTTTTTGTCAACCCCGGAACCTCTTCGCCTTTGGGTGTCGTGTATCCATTTATCACCCGTTTGCTGCGTTCGTAAGTTATCTCTTCGCAAATGTTATTCTCATTATTGGCGACAAGAATACATTGGCGATGGCCTCCATCTTCCGCATTCAGTTGCATGGTAGCATGAAGGGTCGTTCCGCTGCCAGCAAAGAAATCGAGGATAGTAGATGTCTTATCTGAAGCAAAATCCAATACACGCTGCAAAACCTTTTGAGGTTTTGGATTATCAAAAACTTTTTTGCCTCCGAATATTTCAGCAAGAGCTAATGTCGTACCTCGATTATCCTCATATATTAGAGTCCTAAGATAATCGGTTGCTGTCTCTATTCGTTTTTTTACATGAGGTTGAGTCGTATGGTCTTTTCCCCATGCTATCTCTCCAGCTTTGTCATAAGTATCGAATGTAGATTGTGGCCACCTTCAGCCATTTAGAGGTTTGGGACATGCTAATCCTGTTACGGGATGCAGTATATCATATGTGTAACCACCGGGATGAGGGTTAGATGAATTGCTGGAACTACTATATACTCCCTTTTCGTCAACATTATTGTAATGCGTGACCTGAGGTAGATTATCCTTGTTGGCTTTTATCCATTTGCGCAATTCTTTTTGAATGTCGGGAATTGGTAAACCTAAAGATCGTAATTCTCCGTATTTCTCAATGACTAATCGAGCTGCCTGTCCCGTTCGTTTCCAATTAGCCTGAAAATCACGGTTTTTGCAATAGCACAACATATATTCATGCTCTGTATTGATTTGAGTAGCATTATTGTCTGTGGCTGTTTTAAGGACAAGTTGACCGAGGAAATTCAGACTTCCAAAAAAATCAATATCATCGCAAAGCATTTTTAATTGCGCCTGCTCATTATCGTCAATGGAAATGAAAATTACTCCACGATCGGATAAAAGTTTTTTCGCAATTTTCAGGCGCCGACTCATAAATGACAGCCACTTTGAGTGTCGATAAGTGTCTTCTTTATCCACATAGCTATCATTATAGATGAAATCTTTGTTTCCCGTGTTATAAGGAGGATCGATATAAATTACATCGATTTTTCCCTCATGCGTATAGGCCAAGGAGACCAGGGCCTCCAAATTGTCGCCCTCAATCAGAATATGGTTGGGGGCATCCTCGTCTTTACTGAGGATGGCACGCTCGGATATTTCCGTCAATACAGGCAGTTCATCACGAAGCCGCTCTTCGATATCTTCCGGCTTATCTTCCCACACAAGACCATAACTTTTATCTTCCCGCAGCAATCCCAACAAATCGCTGCGCTCCTTGTCGGTCAATCCTTCGATGGTGGTGATGCGCTTTATAAGACGGGCTCTATCATTACTGTTCATAATATTGCTGGCTTTACGATTTTTGAATTCTGACCAACTGAACATCATCACGGGTCGAGTTCAGCAGTTTTTTAATATCTACTTCCAGGACACGTGCGATCTCCAGCAGTGTCTCCAGTCCGGGTTGTGATGTGTTGGTGCACCACTTAGATACCGTGGCCGGGCTTTGACAGGTATTCGGCAAACATAACTGAGATTGTTTGAGATGTTTTGCAAGATTGAATCTGGAGAATACAGCCTGGACCTAAATACCAAACATCCGATTTATAGCAAACGATACGAACAAGAAACTTAGTATTTTGATATCTTCGCTACTGGGATCAAGCCGTTTGGAGGTGAAAGCCTCACTTCGGTTAATGTTCATGGATTCGCACTATTGTACCTTGGGGAGCAGATTGCTGGGGAGGAAGCTAGCAAGGAAGCCGGTTTAAGTAGGACAGGTATTCAGAACATTTGCGGACAAACAGATAAAACAACATATGCAGCACAGCAATACGTATTATACAATGATTTTGCATTCGAATGTGGTGTCATACGACATAATATAGAATATCATAATTAATAACCGGTCGACTATAAATTGCATAGTCGACCGGTTATGACTTTATTAACTAAATGATGTAAACAAATTTAGATAAGCCAAGTTGCTACTCTTCTCTATTTATTAATATAAGACGATTCATTTCTTCAAGTATTTCTGACCTTAACTTATTATCTTCAGACTTAAAATCATGGATATACTTATTTATTATATCCATGATTTGGTCAGAATATTGATTATTCTGAAAAAGGGACGTCAAATCTGCATATTTAATATTCCCATTACTATTACTCTGATAGGTATTCAAAATCAACAGCAGAAATTCATCAATAGGTAAATTTTTAAATTCCACCTTATTTTTATCTTCTTCCTCTTCTTCTTTCGCTAATTTTGCTCGCAGTTTGGCGAATTTCTGAGCAAGAGCCCATTCAGAAACATCCTCCTTATCGAATAATCCATTCAAAAGGTCTATAAAACTAATTGTTTCATTAGATGCATTAAAATTCTCTTCGACCAGTGAAATTATATTGTTATTAACAGATGAGGGATCTATTTTAAAGTTCAAAATAGATATTGTATTCGAAAATTTTTGAGGAGAATAAATATACCAATAACCAAGTTCTGTAAATTTACGAAAATCATTTCTTACGTTATAGAATGACGAATCCCATGTAATTAAATACGGAGATATCTCATCCTCTTTTTGCTGTGATTCTTTAGATATATATAAAATAGTATTTAAATCATTCTTGCGTGCCTCATATGATTTATGCTCAAGCTTATGATAACTTAATGTCGTTTCATATTCTTTCTGATACTTCTGATAATCATCAAATATCGGAGGAGTTTCTATAGATATTCCAAGACCTTTTAAAATGTCTGACAAAACCGGTGTCGCTTCCAATATAAAATCCTTTCCACTATTAACTTCATCCATATCTATACCTAATAGTATAGAAACAAATTCAGCAAATGAATCATAATGCACAACATTGCATAGTTGATGATAAAAGTTGAAAAATACATTTTTGGAGGGTCCTAAGGATTTGATATAGGGAAGTGACAGAAAACGTTCTAACTTCAACGCATTATGCAAATGTGCGACAACCTCGTCTATATATCCCGTCGTTGTATGTAAAGATATTGGAATATTAGATTTCTTTATCGAGTTTTTGAATACTTTTACTGTAGAATATAATCGATCTGGATTATCAAAATCCTTGAATGTTACACATATTAGTTGTAGAAGTATTTGAGTATCTAAAAACAGTTTACGCTCGGAAGTATTTAGGTATTCATCCAATTTATCATTGCGGAATAAATTGATGAACATCTTGGAAATGCTGCTTTTATTTATGAGAGGATTTGCATCGCTGGCTTTTATTAGTTCATTAGCGAGTTGTTTAGAGGTATCATCATCTAATTTTGTGTTTTTCCTTAATGTACGATGCTAAATCATTATATGCTCGTTTTAATCTCTTAGAGAGATTATCTTGCCCTTTAGTCATCTCTTCAATGTCTAATGAATAGTTGTCATTAAACATTTTAAGAATTTTATCACCGAGTTCTTTGGTATTTAAATTAACATTATAGTTTGTAAGAATCCTATGTAATTCGTTCAACAAAGCAATCTCTGTAAGATTGGAGTTGTTTTCTATTTCTTCAAGTCGTCGTCTTGTGGATGTAGATAAATCAAATTTTTTGGGCTTATTATTATCTACCACGTAGATATCTCCTTTTTCATTCAATCTACCAATCAAGTTTTCGTAATAAGGCCTATCGAATCTATTGCAAAAAGTAGAATTTAACGCAGTAAAGACTTCATCCGTTGTGGATATCCCTTTCTCGTAAAAATGGAATAGAATAAAAGAAATTATAAAGTTTACTTTTATAGCTCCTATATCTTTACTGACAGATAAGTGATCAAATAAAATCTTTGTATTACGGTCTAATTGCAATGATTCGTTTGGGAATGCTCTACGATATACTTTACGAATTACGTCTTGCATTGATTTGTATTCGGCCACTAATTCTCCTAACCTATAATTATCATAAATATTTAGATCAATATTGTAATCAACTTCAGCCGTGCGCTTCAATTCATTCTTTTTTTCTCCAGAAATATGATGACTACAATAGAAGTCCAGCTTGCTAAGATATGCATATTGAGCAACATTGTCGTGGGCTTTAATAACATCTTCTATTATTTTTTTAGGCAGTTCTTTAGATTGCACAGTAATTTGTATATTACGCTTGATTTCTTTTCCATCAACCGCAATAATAAGATCATTACCTCCATCATATGGCCCATTCGAAATGTAGGCATCTTTAGTATTATAATACTCTTTTATATAGCTTAATACTAAATCATTAAAATTATCTTCAGAAAGTGAGGAGATGAAATTTCTATATTCGTTGTAATTTGAGCTATCCATCGTTATCGTTATTAGATTAAATTAGTAATTCATGTTATTGTAGTTCAGAATAATGCTGCTAATTTAATAAATTTTATATATAGCATTTAATATCCTTTTATCAAACTGTATATCCGGTACCGTATGTTTGGGCAATCCATAATCCGAAGAAACGGTCGTACACCTGATAAATGTTTCCTTCTTTGGTGACGAACTCTTTTTCGAGCAGTTGTTTAGCTGCCGATTGTACGCTACTGGAAGAATGAAGTCCGTGTTTACCGATAAAATTCATTGAAGTGATTTCTTCAGCACGCCCTTCTTTTCCGATAGCAAATAGCAACTCTCTCTGCCGTTCGGAAAGCATCGTAACCATATTTTGATAAACAGTCTGCTGTGCGTCCACTATTGCATGTAGTACGGCATTTGCATCGACTATAGTAGCCTGCGTATCTTTATCTGTATGTTCATACAACCGATTGAAAAAGATTTGCATATACCAAGTATGTCCCTCGAATAGTTGGTATATGCGTGTAATGACATCATCCGAAATACCTTTGCCTGCATGTTCGAAATGTCGTTGTACGAACTTATGATATGGCTCTTCGTCGATAGGAGCAAGATTCAAGAAGGATGAACTCATATAGAAAGGACGAGAAGCTGAGAAAAAAATATTCTGCATCATGTGACGCTGGCTCCCGGCAAATATAAAGTTCGTATTAGTGCATTTTTGTATGTAGGTACGTAATATAGCCTCCACGTTCTTTTCTGGATAACGGGAGATTTGTTGGAACTCGTCGATAGCCACTAAGCAAGGTTTATCTGCCGATTCTAAATAAGAAAATAGCTCTTTCAATGATGTCTCTGGTCGCCGAATCTCCCCGATACCGATGTCGAATACAGGCTCCCCGGTGATGCTATCAAGTTTAAATGCCGGACGCAAGGAGCTTATCGCGGCAAAGAAACCTTCGATAAACTTGCGGCCTTTCGGTTTCAACGTATCAAATATATGCTTGCCAAGAATAAATACCAATTCTTTCAATGACCCTGTGGCGTAAATATCCACGAAAAATGTATGGTACTTGCGGACAATTTCTTTTTGATGAAAACAGTGTTCAATAAGCCCTGTTTTACCCATACGTCGTGGTGATACTATCACCATATTACGCCCATTTGTTATTGCTTTTATAAGTTCAACGGTTTCTACTTCTCTATCGCAGAAGTAATCATCAGCGACATAACCACTAACAATAAAAGGATTCCGAACTGTTTGCATCGATATATTATGATATTTAATTTTCAATTATTGCAAATATAATAATTTGATTCTGAATTACCAAAAGTATAGTTAATTCTGCACTCTCCGTTTTCTGCGCTTCTGGATCATTTCGTACTCTTCATAAGGATCGGGCGCTGCGGCTTCGTCGAGCAGCGTATCCAAAAGGTCGAACAACAGCCATTTTCCCGCCGTGTCGCTTCGTTGCGGATGCCTGTCGGGTATTCGTCCTGGTATCTTGGGACTGTCGGGTAAGTTTTCTTTTTCCGTATTCCGGGTTTCATCCCCGGCCTGCGCGAACAGCCTCTCGAAGTTGTTCGCCGAAAACGCTCTGTCGAGCCGCGAGCCGTTTATGACCAGCCGGTTGTCGTGGTCGATGAACGTGACGCCGAAAATCCTCCCGTCGTCCTTTCCGCTGCGGTGGAACACGACGGAGAGTCCCGCCTTCCGCATCGCCTCGGCGAACTCTTCCGGTGTTTTGCACTGCCGCATCGCTTGTCGTATAGTTTCTTTGGTCGGCTCCAGCCGCTCCCTGTTTTCCCGAATCCAGCTCTTCGTTGCGGCATATTGTTTTTGCAGGGCGTCGTACCCGACATCCCGTCCGATACGGCTGGCCGGGATCGGGTTGCCGATACGTTGTCCCGCCCCGTCGAGCGCTCCGTAAAGGACACCTTCGTAGATACTGCCCCGTGCTTCTCCGCGACACTCTTCGAGCCAGACATTGAACGGCCGCAGCAGCGTGTTCAGCTCTCCGGCCGATGCAAAGCGGTAGCGATCCGTCATACTACGCACGACAGAGGCCACCTGTGCCCGTACATTGCCAGCCCGATAATCGACCCGCCGCAACTCCTCGAATACCGGTCGTTCTCCCTGCGAAGAGTGCAATCCGTATTGTCGTTCGAGTTCCCGTGTAATTTCTTGAGAGCGTTTACGGTCGTTGTAGCGGTCGATCGTTTTCCCGTCCGGCCCGATACAGATAGATACGATATGGAGGTGACTGCGGGCTATGTCTTCGTGTTTGAAGACGACGAAGGGCTGGGCGCCGTACCCCATACGTTCCATGTATTCGTGCGCTATTTCGATGAGCCGCGCATCCGACAGCCGGTCTTCCGGGTGAGGATTGAGCGAAGCGTGAAATACCGGGTCGGACAATCGGGAGCGCGGGTCGGACAAGTGAGGTGCGAATGCTTCGGCGAGCGCACGAAAGTCAATCTTCTCGTCCAGCGGCACCACCGGCAGTTTGTGGCAGCATAGTACGCCGGCCGCTTCCTTATCGACTTTCAGCTTGTTGTACTCCAGCACGCCGACGATATTTTTGCCATAAGTTATTCTTGCGACCATTGCTCCTGCATTTGTTTGGCGAGTGCTTCGATACGTAAGCTGAGCGCCTTCAGTTGGCGCGTATAGCCGGTAAGAATATCGAGTTGCGTGAGGATAGCGCGGTCGGAATAGCGCGAGTGTACCTGCCGGACGACCTGGTTATAGTTGTTCCCGAGCTTGGAAAATTGCCAGTAAAAATCGTTCAGCCGGGCGATGAATTGGGCTTTCGAGGTATCGATTTTATAGACTTTCAGCTCTCAGCCGAAGAGTCGTGAAAGGATGAATCGGGAGATGTTCTTCGTACAATCGGCCTCTTCGAGCATCTTGCGGAAGCGTATTTCCTGCTTGTCATTCAGCAGAAAGTTGTAACGGTGTGTTTTGGGGTCGGCAGCTTTAGGCCGTCCGCTTTTCTTGTGTGCCATAATGATAGTTGAAAGGGTTTGCGACTTGGGAGCGAACCATAGCCCGACAGCCGAAGGCCGCCGGGCCTTTTCGTATGCGGGAAACATTTTCCGCATACGAAAAGATACCTTGCTCTCGGCCCTTGCCGAGAAAACCGCTCCGCGTGCGGAGCGGCCTTCGATGCCAGGAAACTACCGGTTCGTCCGACGGTGCAATGTTACGAAAGAATCCATAACGGCACAATGACCTGAAACGGCCTGCGGGTGCCTGTGAGTGTCGGATTCCCGAAATGGAATCCGAGAAGATTTTCAAGTAGTTTCTTTGTCGGTGGATGAATGGCCGCAGGCTTTGCAATCGTGCATTCATTGCACTCACGCATTCACTGAACGACTGCACTCATTGCCGGAATGAACTCATGTAATAAATGAATCCGCTGAATGAACTGAAATATTGCAATCGTGCACTCATTGCACTCACGCATTCACTGAACGACTGCACTCATTGCCGGAATGAACTCACGTAATGAATTGAATCCGCTGAATGAACTGAAGTATTGCAATCGTGCATTCATTACACTTACACACTCACTGAATAAACTCATACAACCTTAAATCAATCGAATATGGACAAACAACCTGTTTTTATTTCGATCGCCAATCAAAAGGGAGGTATCGGAAAATCAACTTACACAATTTTCACGGCCAGCCTGCTTCATTACCGGATGGGTTACCGGGTTTTGGTAGCTGACTGCGATTATCCGCAATGGAGCATCGCCCGGCAGCGCGAGCGGGATTTAGATGTCATGGAAAGCTCCGAGCGTCTCAAGCAGCAGATGATGACGCAGTACAAACAGACGGGACAGAAGGTATGGCCCGTGTTGGAAACCCAACCATCGAGTGCTCTGGCAGACGTCTCGAACTACATCAGACAGGAGGAGGTACCGGATGTCGTGCTGGTCGATTTTCCCGGTACCATCGGAACCAAAGGGGTATTGGGGCTTATGGCCTGCATGGATTATCTGTTTGTGCCGGTCAGAGCAGATAAGACGGTTTTGGAGAGCTCGATAACTTTCGCCCGAACCATTAACGAGGGGATTATCGCTCGTAAGAGTTCACCGCTGAAGAGCGTGAGTATGTTTTGGACCATGCTTGACCGACGGGAACGCACTCCGCTGTACGAACACTATGAACAAGTCATCCGGCATTTCGGTCTTTCGCTGATGCGGAGCCGTCTTCCTATGCGGAGCCGTTTCAGCCGAGAGTCCGATGGCAACGGAGGCATCTTCCGCTCAACGCTGTTCGCCGCCGACCGCTCCTTTACCGTCGATAGCGGGATGGATGATTTTCTTGCGGAATTATGTGCTATTGCAAAATTAGAGTAGTATGGCACGACGACAGAACGAACCTTTCGACGAAGAGGTCTTGCGTATGATCGCCAGCCGCATGAACAGCGTTCCGGCTCTGGAGGATTCCGCTATGGGCGTTGCGGCGGATTCCGAGGCTTCCGATGCCGAGCGACCTGCCCCGGAAAAGCCTCGCCGCCGGGCCGGGAAATCCTCCTATGCCGAAATCTTTCTCTCACCGATGGTCGTACAGCGCCGCACGGCCGTCTATGTCAGCGAACAGGTGCGGGACGCTATTTCGACCATCGTCCGGCATTTGGGACCTTCGGGAGAACTGTCCGTCAGCGGATATGTGGAAAACGTACTGCGACATCATCTGGAGAAGTACCGGGAGGAGATCAATACGTGCTATAAAGCCTCGGCACGGGATAAGCTGTTATAAGAGCCATGAGAGATATTCTTTTCACGTTTCTGGGCCTCGGTACGGCCTATCTCTATTTGGATAAGTTCCTGTTCCGGGGACACCTCGGAAGTCTTTTCGTGGAGGGTTGGCGGCATCTTCTGCACCTGCCCCGACGTCGCAAAGGCTCTTCGTCTGAGGCGTCGCCGCCAGTTACGCTGCCGGCAGCGGACTCTTCCGACGGGCAGCTTATCGAAAGAAAAGTGTACACTTCATGCCAGCGGGTGCCGGAAAGTGACATGGCCGCGAAAACGGCATCAAACGCCTCTGCGGGCGATAACTTTGAAGACGGAAACAGCCCCCGGGGAGGCTCGGTCGTCGAAACGTGGAGTGCAGAATCGTTCCGTGGCATCTCACAATGGAACGACGAAGGTTTCGCACTGAATGAGAATCAGGAGAGCCTGTCCGATACCGAGCGGATTCGTCAGGAGGTACAGCAGGCACTAAGTCGGATTCCGAATGAGGAAGATTCGTTTGCCGACGAGTTGGAGCCTACGGACGAGGAGAAATACGGTCCTTCGCCGGACCATGCCGGGAGTTTTTTCTAATGGATTGTTTCACTTAAATCATCAAGATTATGAAGATGTGCTATTACGACTCGGGGTGAATTGAGCGCCCATGACCCCAGTTTACCGGCGGCAGGCCGGTAGTGGTCTGCCGCCCGAATTATTTCACTTTTAAACTATTTCGAAATGAGCACGAAACGAAAAAAAATGACTGTACTTCTGTCCTCCCTTCTGTTTGCCGTGGGGCAGACATGAGCGCAAGGCAACGGTCTTCGGGGTATCTCGGAAGCGACCACCATGGTGACGAGTTATTTTGACCCGCTCACGCTGTTGATTTACGCTGTCGGAGCCGTCATTGGGCTGATTGGAGGCATAAAGGTCTACCAAAAATTCAGCAGCGGAGACCCGGATACCTCGAAAACCGCCGCTTCATGGTTCGGCGCCTGTATTTTTCTGATTGTCAGTGCTACGGTATTGCGCTCATTCTTCCTGTAACGGCTATGGCAGCGTATAATATCAACAAGGGCGTCAATGCCCGTGTGGAGTTTCACGGCCTGCGGGCGCAATACCTTTACCTTTTTGCCGGCGGACTGCTGGGTCTCTTCCTGCTGTTCGTTGCGATGTACCTTGCCGGCCTTTCCGCCGGAGTCTGCATCTTCGTCTGCAGCGCTGCGGGCGCTGCACTCGTCTGGGGTGTCTTCCGTCTTAACTCTCGCTACGGGCAATACGGGATGATGAAACTGCTTGCGGGGCTTCGTCTGCCGCGCCGCATCATTCGCCGCCGCAGAATAGGACGTCTTATACGAATCACTAATCACTTCGACGACCATGCAGGGAACGCTTAAAACCGTATCGCTGGAGAGCTGTTTTCCGCTTCTGGCTGTCGAGCAGGGCTGTATCGTCAGCAAGAACGGCGACCTTACCATCGCTTTCCGGGTGAAACTCCCGGAGGTATTCACGCAGACCGCCGCCGAGTACGAGAGCCTGCACAGCGTATGGTGCAAAGCGCTGGCTATTCTGCCCGACTACACGGTCGTGCACAAGCAGGACTATTTCATCGAGGAGCGATACCGCTCCCGAATCGAGGCGGAAGAGTCGTTTCTGTCCCGTTCGTTCGAACGTCACTTCAACGAACGTCCCTACCTGCACCACAGTTGCTACCTGTTCGTCACGCGCACGACCAAAGAACGCATGAGGCAGCGGAGCGACTTCTCGTCCCTATGCCGAGGTGCGTTAATTCCGCGTGAGGCGCTGGACAGCGATGCCGTGACACGATTTCTGGAGTCGGTGGCGCAGGCCGAAAGTATTCTGAACGAAAGCGGCAGCCTGCACCTTCGCCGACTCTCGGCGGAGGAGGTCGTAGGCACGGCCTCGGAGCCGGGGCTGCTGGAGCGTTACTTCTCGTTGGGCGGCACAGCGGGTACGGTGGAGGATCTGCGACTCGATGCCGGCAGCGTGCGTATCGGCGAGCGGACGCTCTCGCTGCATACGCTCTCCGACCTGGACGACATCGCCCAAATGGTCGCTACCGATACGCGCTACGAGCGTCTTTCTACCGACCGGTCGGACTGCCGCCTGTCGTTCGCCTCACCCGTGGGATTGCTGCTGGGATGCAGCCACATATTGAATCAGTATGTCTTTCTGGACGATAATGAAGAGATCCTGCGGACGCTTGAGCGCACTTCGCGCAATATGAACTCTCTGTCGCGTTACTCGCGCTCGAATGCCGTAAACCGGGAGTGGATCGAAGAGTATCTGAACGAAGCACACGCGAACGGTTGGCGGTCGGTGCGCTGCCATGTGAATGTGGTCGCGTGGGCCGAGAGCGATGCGGAGCTGAAGAGGGTCCGCAACGAAGTCGGCGCCCAGATCGCCCTGATGGGGTGCACGCCGCATCACAATACGGTGGATGTGCCGGTATTGTTTTGGGCTGGGATTCCGGGCAACGAGGGCGACTTTCCGGCCGAAGAGTCCTTCACCACCTTTCTGGAGCCTGCGGTGTGCTTCTTTGCACTGGAGACCTGTGGCCGGGACAGCGCCTCCCCGTTCGGAATACGGCTTGTGGACCGACTGACGGGAGTTCCGGTTTTGGTGGACATCTCGGACGAGCCGATGAAGCGCGGCGTCACTACCAACAGAAATAAATTTGTCCTGGGGCCTTCGGGCAGCGGCAAGAGCTTCTTCACCAATCATATGGTGCGTCAATATTACGAACAGGGAACGCACATCCTGCTGGTGGATACGGGTAATTCGTATCAGGGGCTGTGCGAGCTTATCCGCCGCCGCACGCACGGCGAGGACGGCATCTACCTGACCTATACGGACCAGGAGCCGATCTGCTTCAACCCCTTTTACAGCGAGGACGGGGTATTCGACATCGAGAAGCGGGAATCGATCAAGACACTTATCCTCACGCTGTGGAAACGCGAGGACGAAGCCCCGACGCGGGCCGAGGAGGTGGCGCTCTCGAATGCCGTCAATCTTTTCCTTGCGGAGATGAAACGCAATCCGAACATTGTCCCGTCGTTCAACTCCTTTTACGAGTTCGTCGGACAGGAGTACCGCCGGTGGCTGCGGCAGAAGAACGTCCGGGAGAAAGATTTCGATTTGGAGGGCTTCCTGAACGTGCTGGAGCCATACTACCGGGGCGGCGAATACGATTACCTGCTGAACTCCGACCGGGAGATGGACTTGTTGCATAAACGATTCATTGTCTTTGAATTAGACAATATCCGCGACAACAAAACCTTACTGCCTATCGTGACGCTCATCATCATGGAGACGTTCATTTCCAAGATGCGCCGGCTCAAAGGCGTGCGCAAGATGATCCTTATCGAAGAGTGCTGGAAAGCCCTTGCTTCGGCCAATATGAGCGAATACATCAGGTACTTGTACAAAACCGTCCGCAAGTATTTCGGCGAGGCGGTGGTCGTGACGCAGGAGGTCGATGACATCATCTCCTCGCCGATTGTCAAGGAGACGATCATCAACAACGCCGACTGCAAGATTCTCCTGGACCAACGTAAGTACATGACCAAATTCGACGGCATACAGGCCATGCTGGGACTTTCGGAAAAGGAGAAGGCGCAGATTCTCTCGCTCAACCTTGCCCGGCATCCGGGTCGCAACTACAAGGAGGTATGGATCGGACTGGGCAGCGTGCAGTCGGCCGTCTATGCCGTCGAGGTTTCTAAAAGCGAATATTACGCCTACACGACCGAGGAGCGCGAGAAGACCGAAGTATTCGCCCTGGCCGAACGTATGGGCGGGGACCTGGAAGGTGCCATCCGCCGTATGGCTTCCGAACGCGGAACGGAAACGCCGGAAGTGACTATCCGCACGATTATCGATAACGCATAAACAGAAAAACAGATGAACGCAAAACAGAAATTGGCGGCTGAATTTGTCGAGCTGCTTAAACAACAGAGAAAGGAACATAACGAACGGGGGCGTTTCCTGGGATATGCGGAGCGCCTGGCAGCCCGCATACGCTTATGCGGCATTTGCGGCAGTTGGGTCGGCAACGGCACTACATACTCAATGCTGGTCAGCCCGCAAGAGGATAGCTTGTCTGTTCTGAATAGCTTGTCTGTTCTGATATGTGATAATTCCCATTGTTACAAAACCGTGTTGCGGGATTTGTCGGCCGTGCTGCGTGACCGACAGATTGTTCTGGTTGGAGAGCTGGGACAGAGCTGCGGAAGAATCATACTGGATGAGAACGATGTGTTGCATTGTGCCGACTATGGGACGTTCCTTCGGGAGGACACGCTTTTACGCAACGAACTGTACGATATGCAAAACGACGGTCTTTCCGAAAGCGAGGCATAAAGGAATGGAGCGAGAGGTGATTTTGAAGCTGTGCGATGCGGCGATGGAGATACTTGCGGCCCTGCGCCGGGAGTGTGTACGGCCGATGTCTGCCGACTGAAAGCACACAGGAAAACCGAGGTATTCAAACGTAAAAAGAATCGGAATGAAAAGTAAAATATTGTTGACGGGCTTATTGTTGCTTTGCGTATCGGTAACGGCCCGGGCGCAGTGGGTGGTTTCCGACCCTTCGAATTTGGCACAGGGTATTGTCAATTCGTCGAACGAAATTTTCGAAGCCGCGAAAACCACACAGCAGATGTACCGGAACTTTCAGGAGACACAAAAGATATACCTCCAGGGTAAGGAGTATTACGACAAACTGCGCGGGGTAACGAATCTGGTGCGGAATGCCCGCCGAGTACAACAGTGTATCCTGCTGGTAGGCGAGATATCGGACATTTACGTGAACAATTATGATAAGATGCTTCGGGACGAGTATCTCACGGTCTCGGAGCTGACGGCTATCGCCCGTGGATACACGTCGCTGTTACAGGAGGGCACGAACCTGCTGCGCGACTTGCAGACGATCATCAACCCGTCGCAAATGTCGATGACGGACAAGGAGAGGCTGGATATCATAGACAAGTGCTATACGTCGCTCTCGCATCTACGCAACAGGGCCTGGCTGTTTACACGCTGCAATATCGCCACCGCCGTACTTCGGGCCCGCGAAAGCAACGATCTGAAACGCAGTCTCGCGCTTTACGGTACGGATGAAGAGAAATATTGGTAATCCTCTGGAGATAAATATCTATGTTCCTACCGCTCGCATTTGAAAATCTGCACGTCGTACTGCGGACTCTGTTCGATAAGATGCTGCCGCTCTGCTCGGAGATGACTGCCATCGCCTCGGGTATCGCCGGATTAGGGGCGCTGTTGTATATCAGTTACCGGGTATGGCAATCTCTGGCACGTGCGGAACCTATCGACGTTTTCCCGCTGCTGAGGCCGTTCGCGCTGGGGTTGTGCATCCTCTTTTTCGAGCCGCTGGTGCTGGGTACCATCAACGGGATTCTCTCTCCGGTAGTTCAGGGTACGCACAAACTGCTCGTCGGTCAAACATTCGATATGGGGAAATATCAGAAAGACAAACAGGAGCTGATGAAAGCGACGGCCGAGGCGAATTTCGACCAGCTTGCAACGGCTCAGACCGGCGAAGAGACGACCGCGATGCTCGAAGAGATGAATCTGGAACCGGCAGACCTGATGGCCTTGCAGCAGATGTATGAGGAAAGTTCGTCATGGAGTTTGAAGGGCATGATCACCAAAGCGTTTCACTGGCTGCTGGAGCTGCTTTTCGACTGCGCTTCCCTAATCATCGACACCATCCGCACGTTTTTCCTTATCGTACTGGCTATTCTCGGCCCATTGGCTTTTGCGGTCGCCGTGTATGACGGGTTCCACGCTTCGCTTACACAGTGGCTGTCGAAATACATCAGCGTATACTTATGGCTGCCTATTTCCGATTTGTTCGGCGCTATTCTGGCCCGTTTACAGGTACTTTCGATACAGAAAGATATGGAGATGCTGGCCATAGATCCTTCCTATACGTTCAGCGCCGAAAACGGCGCATCGCTGGTCTTTCTGCTCATCGGAATCTGCGGTTATTTCACCATTCCGAGTATCGCCGGATGGATCGTCCATGCGTCGGGTATCGGCAGCTATAACCGTATCGTCACCCATCTGGGAGCTTGGACACTGACACATGCAGCGGGTATTGCGGGTTCCACCATAGGCAATGTTGCGGGCAGGGCCCGTGAAGGAGTACGCAGGCATATCGACGTGCGGTCAACCAAAATCAATAAAAAGTAGAAATTATGGAGTTCAAATCATTGAAGAACTTTGAAAGCAGCTTCCGGCATATCAGGCTTTTCAGCATGTTATTTTTGGGACTGTGCGCTCTGGTAGCAGTCATCGCCGTATTGGGGTCATTCAGGTACGCTGAGAAACAACGCGAAAAAATTTATGTACTGGAGCAGGGCAAATCGCTCATGCTCGCGCTTTCACAGGATCTTCAGCAGAATCGTCCGGTGGAAGCCCGGGAGCATGTGAGGCGTTTTCATGAGTTGTTTTTCTCGCTTTCTCCGGATAAGGATGCGATAGAAGGCAACATCAACCGGGCTTTGCTGTTGGCCGACAAAAGCGCCTTAAGTTGTTACCGAGACTTGCAGGAGGCAGGATATTACAACCGCCTGATTGCCGGAAATGTCATTCAACGCATTGCCATTGACAGCATGCAGTGCGATTTCGGAAGCTATCCGTATCGCATCAAGACCTTCGCCCGGCAGCAGATAGTTCGTGAAAGTGTCGTAACCGAACGCAGCCTGATTACCAGTTGCTGCCTGGTGGACGTGTCCCGTTCGGACAATAATCCGCAAGGATTCCTTATCGAACGCTTCACAATCGTGGAAAATAAAAACTTGGGAACGCATGACCGTTAAACGCACCTGTCTGAAATTGCAGGAATCTTTCCGAACGATACGAACGAAATTACGCAGCTCTCTTGAAAGGCTTTCCGAACGGCAAAAACGAATCCTTATTCTGACAATGCTTTGTCTGTTGGCCATGCTGGATGTCTGGCTGCTCGTGCGGGGATTTTCAGGCACTGTTCCCGAACGAATCGAATACGTTGAACCTTTGAACATACGGGATGAAAGAGAATAAGCAACAAAAAACTGGAAAGGAAGGCAACGGCGCCTCCGGCAGAAAACAACGACAGAAAATGTTGATTGCCGTATTGATCCTGCTCGTTCCTTTTTCGGCGGGTATGTATTTCATTTTTCGAAGTGCCCGTAGTACGATGCCGCAGGATGCCGCAGGACTCGATGTTTCTATTCCTGACGGACGCGGCGTGAGAATCGAGGCGAGCAAGACCAAAGCGCTGGCACATGTGGAAAGTGAAGAGGAAGAACGCCGCAGAATACAGCGTTTCGACAGCGACTCTTTCTCGTTGCTGGATACAACGGAAGAAGAACCGACACATCGGGCGGATGCTTTAGTTGGGGTGCGGGAAGCCCATGCCGAAGCTACGCGGACGATAAGCGGCTTTTATGGGTTAGAACACAAGGCTTCGAAGAGCGATACTCAGCTCGAGGCGTTGCAGCGTCAGGTCGAGGAGCTGACCCGCCGCCTCGAAGAACAGCGAACCCTGCCCCCGGAGCCGCCCTCCGCAGAAGCGCTGATGGAGCGCAGCTACGCTCTGGCAGCACGTTACTTTCCCCAAAACGGTACGACAGAAAGCAAAAAACAGTCCGCATCCGTTCCCACGACGGTGCGGACAGCCGAACGGATAGTCCTCGTGCGTCCTGTCTCGTCGGTAGCTTCGACACTCGCCGTGCCCGACACGTTGCCGGACGTACCCCGTAACCGGGCATTCCGTACCGCAGTGGGACCGGATACGACGACTCCGAC
>ERZ1026958.50-NODE-50-length-62083-cov-6.887986_pt1 | contig 62083 bp, 47 predicted proteins | sample MGYA00519567_ERZ1026958 | MGnify/ENA primary metagenome ERZ1026958 (study PRJEB26926, sample SAMN06164518) | human gut metagenome | biome: ENVO:00009003; feature: ENVO:2100002; material: ENVO:00002003 | host: Homo sapiens | place: USA | collected 2012 ...
GCCGCTAGCGTTCATCCTGAGCCAGGATCAAACTCTCCATTGTATAAAATGTTTTGTTTTTAAATCTTTAGCTCAAATCTCAAAGGTATTGTTTGAAATTCACTCTCTCGCGAGAGTGGAAAACTTTTAGCTGCTCAAATACTTCAAAGAACGCTGTTCAAATATATCGCTATAAAGAACAATTTTTTTCTTTTTGCCGGGTCTGTCCTTTCGGCCTTCCCCGTTGTTCCGACCGCCGATTTTTCAGCGGAAAGTGGTGCAAAGATAAGTCATCTTTTTGAAACCACCAAATCTTTTCGAAAGAATTTTTTCAGAAATTTTCAGAACCTTTTTTCTTATCGTTTCGAACCGTATTTCTTATTCGAAACGGGTGCAAAGGTAAGTCATTTTTCCGAATCTCCAAAAGATTTTGGAACTTTTTTCAAAATTTTTCAGAACCTGTTTTTCCGCCCCGGAGCAGTATTTCTCTCTCGAAGCGGATGCAAAGATAAGGGCATTCCGGAGTTATTTCCAAATAATTCCGGGACTTTTTTTCGACAATTTCACCACCTTTTTCACACACGGCTATCGGTCAGCGAGTTAGTTGTGAAAAATTTTTAATATATTTGCAAAAACGAACGGCGGAGACTATGAAACAGGCTTTAATATATATAAGTATGCTTCTGCTGGTCATTTCCTGCGGCCAAAACCGCGATCGCCTGCACACGGGCGACCTGCTCTTCCAGGCCGGAAAAAACACGGAGATGACCGGGGCGATCACGGCGGCGACGGGCAAAGAAGGGCTGCTGAATTTCTCACACGTGGGGATCGCCGTCGTAGGTGGAGGGGCTGATTCGGTGCTCGAAGCCACGACCGACGGCGGCGTCCGGCTCACATTACTGGCGGAATTTCTCGGACGCTCCGCAAAAATCGACGGACACCCGGCAGTAGTTGCCATGCGGTTGAAGGACACGGCCGGCATCGCGGCTGCCGTCCGCCGTGCGCGCAGCTTCCTCGGAGTCCCCTACGATTATTCGTTCCGGCCCGGAAGGGAGAAACTCTATTGCAGCGAACTGGTGTGGGAAAGCTACCGCGCCGAAGACGGCACCCCGCTTTTCACGGCGCGGCCGATGAACTTCCGCGCCGCGGACGGAACCCTGCCGCAATTCTGGGCCGACCTGTTCGACCGGCTGGGCGAGCAGGTTCCCGAAGGGCTGCCCGGCACGAACCCCAACGACATGGCACGCGAGGAGCTCCTCGAAGAAGTGCACCGCTATTTCTGACCGATGGGCACCGGCACACACACCCACGACACGGCGTTCTCGATCGTCAAAGCCCTCGGCATCGCAGCAGTGGTGATTTCGCACGCCGCGATCCGAACACCGCTGGAGACCGTCACCTACTATTTCAACACCGCCGTTTTCTTTTTCGTCGCGGGCTATTTTTTCGACGACGGGCAGACCGCCGCACCGTGGCGTTTCACGGTGCGCAAGCTCCGGCGCCTCTACCTGCCCTACGTCGCCCTGGGTACGCTCTTCGTACTGCTGCACAACAAATTCCTCGAGTGGCACCTGATCGCCTACGACTTCAGTACCGGGGAACCCATCCTGCCCTACGACACCCCGGAACTGCTCCGGACGCTGGGCAGGGTATTCCTGTTCCTCCACCACGAACAGATGCAGGCGCCGTTCTGGTTCCTGCAAGGGCTGTTCCTCGGGCTGATGCTCTTTTTCTGCATCACGCTGGCAACCCGGAAACTCGCACCGACCCCGGCCGCAGCAGAGCGGCTGCGCGGAGGATGCATCCTGTTCCTGTTCACGGCGGCCATGCTGCTCGCCCGCCATCCGTCGGGCATCCCGGGCGAATGGATCGCCGTCAGGACATTCGCCATCACGGGGATCATCTACCTCGGGAAGCTCTTCCGCATCTTCCGTGCGCGGATCCCGCTGGACGGGCGCATTGCGGCACTCTGCCTGACAGTGCTGCTCGTCACGGCAGCCTCGGGCTACCATGTCAACCTCGGCGGAAGGCTCTTCGGCAGTCCGGTATTTTTCGTGGTGCTGGTGTGCGCCGGATGCTACATGCTCGTCACTGCCGCGAGCCGCCTCGCGGCATACGGCAACCGACTGGCACGCATGCTGGATTATACGGGACGCCACACGATGGCGCTCATGCTGTGGCACGTCCCCGCTTTCAAACTGGTGATACTTTTTCAGATGTGGGTTTGCGACTACCCGTCCCGCTACCTGGCCTGCCACCCGGTTATCCCAACGGGTTCACTCTGGTGGTGGATACCCTACACCGTGGTCGGGATCGCCCTGCCGCTGGGCTTCTGCCTGCTGTACGACCGGCTCAGAGGATCCGCTCGACGGTAATGTCGGGGTTTTCACGCAACAGGTCAACATAGCGGTCTTCATCGGCATTCCCCTTGGCACGGATGACCAGAGTAGCCCGGTAGACGATGCCGTCGGCGCTGCGCTGCGCCTCGACCTCATAGGAGATCACCGCATATTCGCGGCTCTGCAATTCGTTGAACATGTCGTCTACCGCAGCCCGGCTCGCGGCCGAAAAAACCACCATCGTCCTGCGGCGCCCCAATCCCCCGAATACAAGCGTAAGCACCTCCAGCGCAAATAGCGTCAGCACGGTAGCCGCAGCCGCCACGATATACATATGGGCTCCGGCCGCAAGCCCGATGCCGGCCGTAGCCCAGAGGCTCGCCGCCGTCGTAAGCCCGCGCACCAGCTGTCGGTGGATGATGATCGTACCCGCCCCGATGAAGCCGATGCCGCTCACAACCTGCGCAGCGATACGGCTGGGATCGAGTCCCACGCCGGGATACTCCAGGATGCCGGCGAAGCCGTATTGCGACACGATCATCATCAGCGCACTGCCCAGTGCCACCAGAAAATGGGTTCGGAAACCCGCATCCTTGACCCTGTATTCGCGGTCGAGGCCGATCACCGTACCGCAAAGTCCTGCCACGCACAAGCGTATGATAAAATCCCACTCCATCTCCATCGTCCTTCGATTTTAGATTTGCTAACCCAAATATACGACAAATTCCCGGGAACGGCAAACCGGGCCCGGGCGGCAGGCGTTCCCGGGCATATCCCAGCAATAACTGCGCAACAGGAACAAAAAGGGGAGATTTTTGGGTTCCGAGATTGCGGTATGCCGAATTTTTGTTATCTTTGCAGGCTAAGTTTAACTAATTAACTATTTACGACAATGCCGAAAATGAAAACTAATGCCGCTGCGAAGAAGCGTTTTACCTTCACCGGCACAGGAAAGATCAAGCGCAAACACGCTTATCACAGTCACATCCTGACCAAAAAGACGACGAAACAGAAGCGTAACCTCTGTTATTCGGGTACGGTTTCTGCGGTCGACGAGGCCAAAATCAAGAACCTGCTGGTTAAGTAATCGACCGGCGGAATTTATTAACCGGAGCAACTCAGCCCCGAAGAACGCGGGAGAACCGCGTCGCTGACAGCTCTTCAAAAACTTTACAAGTATGCCACGTTCAGTCAACGCTGTTGCATCACGCGCACGTAGGAAAAAAGTTTTGAAACTTGCCAAAGGTAACTTTGGTTCAAGGGGAAATGTTTGGACCGTTGCGAAAAACACGGTCGAAAAGGGTTTGCAGTATGCATATGCACACCGCCAGCTCAAAAAGCGGACATTCCGCTCGCTGTGGATCACGCGTATCAACGCCGCAGTCCGCGCACAGGGAATGACCTATTCACAATTTATCGGCAAACTCAACACCAAGGGTATCGCACTGAACCGTAAGGTTCTGGCCGACCTGGCGATGAACGAGCCCAAAGCATTCGAGGCAATAGTTAAAGCAGTTAAATAAACCCTTCACAGAAGGGTTTGTAGCGGCGGACACCTCGGTGTCCGCCTTTTTTGGCATCACAGCAGCAGAAGTATGGAAAACTGGAAAAAGACATTCGGCATCATCTGGAGCGGGCAGCTCGCCTCGATCCTCAGCAGTTCGGTCGTCGGTTATGCGATCATCTTCTGGATGAGCATCGAGACCGGTTCGGCCGAGGTACTGGCGTTGGCTGCGATAGCGGGCATGTTGCCCCAGTCGCTGCTGGGCCCGTTCGTGGGGGTGTACGTCGATAGGTGGGACCGCAAACGCACGATGATCCTGGCCGACAGCTTCATCGCGTTCTGTACACTCATACTGGCCGTACTCTTCTGGTTCGACGTGGCGCAGATGTGGCATATCTACATCCTGCTGGCCTGCCGCTCGGTTGGGTCGGCCTTCCACACGCCGTCCATGCAGGCTTCCGTGCCGCTGCTGGCCCCCGAGGCGCAGCTGACCCGGGTGGCGGGCATCAACCAGATCATCAATTCGCTGTCGAACATCATCGGCCCGGCACTGGGCGCCGTGCTCATCAGCTTCACGGGCATCGGCAATATCCTGCTGCTGGACGTCGCCGGTGCCATCATCGCCTGCACCTCGCTGCTGTTCGTACGCATACCCAATCCCGAGCGGGGCACGCTCAAACCGGATCTCTGGCGGGAGTTCCGCGAAGGGTTCAGTGCCATGCACGCCGTACCGGGCATGGGTTGGTTCTTCACGCTGGCCATCCTCGTCTGGTTTTTCATCATGCCCGTCGGGGTAATGTTTCCGCTGATGACGCTGCAACATTTCGGCGGCAACACCTACGACATGAGTCTCATCGAGATCGTATGGGGCAGCGGGGCACTTATCGGCGGCGCCATCATGGGCGCACGTGTCTACCGGGTCAACCGCATCGTCCTGGTGAACCTGATGTACCTGACCATCGGCATGTCGTTCACCCTCTCGGGGCTGCTGCCGCCCACGGCGTTCGTCTGGTTCGCAGTACTTTCGGCCATCGAGGGCATTACCAGCAGCGTTTTCAATTCGTCATTCGTCTCGGTCGTACAGACCCGCATCGACGCGGGTGTCCTGGGGCGCGTGATGTCGCTCTATTACAGCTTCGGGCTGCTTCCGTCGGCTATCGGACTGCTCGGCACGGGGTTCCTGGCCGAACAGGTCGGGCTCACCACGACCTTCGTCATCGCAGGACTGGTGATCTGCACGCTCGGACTCACGGCTTTCTGCATCCCCTCGGTCATGCGGCTCGACAGGCAGTCAAAAAGCGCAGAACACCAGACACAGGCAACAGACGGGAAATAAATCCCGGTCAAGCCACGGGGCGACAGCAAGAAACCGTATACCCGGGCATCACCGGGGCAAGCGCCCGACAAATCACGCCCGGAACCCCTGCCGCCCGGAAAATAAAAAAGCGGTGCGAAAATTCGCACCGCTTTTACTTTTGCCGCTATGGCTCAGATCGTCACCGTATTCCCGTTGTAAGTAATCGTCGTCAGCAATTTCTTACCGTCGGCGCTCACGGCATACTGCACCGTCACTTTCGGTGAGGGGAAGGCAGTAAAATCATACCCGCCGGTCATCATCGCTTCGATCTTACCCTCCCTGATGCTCGACTTCGTATAGTACTCGACATTCGAGAGCGTCATGCTCAGCTCCAGATGCGTTGCATTGTCCATCGTATAGAACGAAGGGCCGTAAAGCAATCCCTCTTTCACGACGAACTTCTCGCCCACGCAATCCGAATAGGTGAAATTCATGTTCTCGGGCTTCAACGTCATGCGGCCGCCCCAATTCGAAGTGAAATTGCTGCCCGAATCGAGGTAGCAGGCCTGGTTCGCAATGCTGATCGCATAGGCTCCGTTCTCATCGTTGTAGAGCTGCGTGGAACCGCCCACCAGCGAAGCCTTTACCGACGCATTGCCGTTGGTGGCCGTCAGCACCAGTTTTTCGTCGAACGTCACCGTCCAGACCTTTCCGGCCACGGCCTCTTCGAGCAGCGGGGCCTCGCCCGTGTCGATCAGCACGGCACCCTCGCGCGAATAGCCGTCCATATCCATATATGCAGGATTGAAGGTGATTTTGTAACCGGTAGTCGTCTTTTCGATCGTCGAAGAAGTACCGAGCAACTTGCTCTTGATGGAGACGCCTTCGATTTTCACGTCCTCGAGTTTTTCCACCCCCTGCTTGTCGGCTTCGGCCACGAGCATCGCCATACGCATACCTATGTTGGCCTGCTCGGTCGCCATAGAATACTGGCTGGATGTCCAGTTGTAGATGTTGATCCCCTGCTGAACCGGTTGCAACTTCTTATAGGTGTCGTCCTCGTTGATACACCCGGTGAAAACCATCGACGCTACCGCCGCCGCCACAAACAAAATTTTTTTCATCATATGTAATTTTAATAATACTTTACTCTTATAAACGTCCCGATTCGTAAAATACTGCGCCAGGGCATAAAAAATATGTAAATTATTCTATTTTCATCCGGCAAACCGGACGGACGAACTCCGGCAGCGAGCCTGTCACACGCAACGTACCAACCTCAGCGAACGGCACTTCCGCCCCACACCCCTGCCTTCCGGGAGAGGCCGCACACCCATCCGCCCTCCAAGCCGTTTTTCTGGCATCGGACTTCGCCCTCCACCGCCGCGACCCGGCCGGCCGCCCCAGGCACTTCCGGGGGAGGCAGGGTTCCTCCCATCCGGCCCGGGCGTCGCGTCGGGATGTCCGGGTTTTGAACCAGGCGCTCCGTCCCCGGCTGCTGCCGTCCGCCTGGCGCGCGGAACGCCATCTTCGGCACCCGGCGTTTCTCCGCAGCCTTGCAGATGCCGGTTTCCTGTCCGCATCCTGCGCCGGGACGCCCGCCGCCATAAAGCACGCCGGAACCGGTACGAAAAACTTCCCGGAAACCGTTCCTATCGCTTTTTCGGGTTCGATTGCGGCTCAAAGGTACGAATATTTCACTTTTTTTCATTATATTGGCATTGTAATGTATAATATTTGAGCATGAACCCAAAATTCTTATTGCTTATGTCGTTCCTATCGTTTTTCGGATGCGGAAAGAAAGCTCCCGAATACCCTGCCGACACGCTGACTACGCGCGACGGCACGCAAATCACGCTCACCTTTTTCAAACACGCCTCGCTCGCGATCGAGGCCGGGGGAAAATGCATCTACGTAGATCCCGTAAGCGGCTATGCCGACTACGCCGCCCTGCCCAAGGCCGACGTGGTGCTCATCACCCACTCGCACTACGACCACCTGGACGTGGCAGCCGTCGAAGCGATCCAGACCCCACAGACCGAGATACTCTGCGACCGCACGTCGGCCGAGGCGTTCGAGATGAACTGCTACACGATGCGCCCGGGCAGCGTCGCCACGCCGCGCGATTACCTGAAAGTCGAGGCCGTGGCCGCTTACAACACGACCGACGGGCACCTGCAATTCCATCCCAAAGACCGCGAGGACTGCGGCTATATCCTCACCCTCGGCGGCTCGCGCATCTACATCGCCGGCGATACCGAACCCACGCCCGAATTGAAGGCGCTGAAGAATATCGACATCGCCTTCCTGCCTGTCAACCAGCCCTACACGATGACCGTCGACCAGGCCGTCGAGGCCGTCAAGGCGATCCGGCCGACGATATTCTACCCCTACCACTACGGCGAAGTCGAGGAAAAGACCGACATCGACCGTCTCGCACGGGAGTTGGAAGGCGTGACCGAGGTGCGTATCCGGCCGATGGAATAAGGCCTCCCGGCCGGCAAGCGGGAGGGCGTCCGGGCTCCGACAAACCGTTCCGCCCCGACAACCGCCCCCCCCCGGCAAACTGTCCTGCCCCCGGTGCGCCGCACGGCCCCCGGCAAAACCAAAAGGAGTATCCCCCCAAAAGAGGGATACTCCTTTTTCCATCCGGAAAAGCCGGGTTATTTGCACTCCCTGCCGACGATATTGCGCTCGACGACGAACGAAACGATCAGTCCGACACCACCGAAGCAGAGAACCGACCCGCCGTAGACGATGCTGCGCATTTCGTACGAAGCATCATAGGCACACCAGTTCAGCAACATGAAGGCGAAGAGCAGCCCGAAACCGATGCCCAGTAAAAGGCAACCGGCCTTCAGGGTTCCGGACACCCCGCCCGACACGGGACGCACCGACACGGGAGCGCCGATCCTCACCCCCATCGGTACGAACTTCAGGTAGTCGATCAGGGTATTGCCGTCCATTTTATCAATGATCATGCGGCGCTCGCGACGGCACACGAGCAATTCGAAGAACTTGTAGATTCCCAGCGTAATCACGCCTACGACCAGGGGAACAAAAATAAAATCCATCATAATTTTTAAAAGTATTAAAGATTACCAATTCGTTTTTGCGATCTTTGCCTTATTAGACGCAGCTCCGGGAAAAAGGTTACACGTTCCGGAAAAACGGCGTCGGCATGTAACCTTTCCAGGCAAAATGCGTCTAACCGGATAGCAATGCAACAACAGGAGGAACTGGAGCTGATCCGACGGATCGTAAACGGAGAAACCGATCTGTATGCCATCCTTGCCCGACGGTACGGGCGGGTTGTCTACACGCTGGTTTCCCGCATCGTCGGCTGCGCAGAGGATGCCGAGGAGCTGGCTCAGGACGTTTTCCTCAAGGCGTTCCGCAACCTGCACAGGTTCAACGGCCGCAGTTCGTTCCCGACCTGGCTCTTCAGGATCGCCTACAACACGGCGATCTCCGAAACGCGGCGGCGCAAACGCGAATGGGCCTGCATCGACCAGGCGCGGCTGGCGAACCTGCCCGACAGCGACGCAGAGCGGATGGACGAATGGGAGGGCCGGCAGGAATACCTCGACGCACTGGCCCGTGCCGTCGGCGAGCTGGAACCCGAAGAGCGGGCGCTCGTGTCGCTCTTCTACTACGAGGAGTACTCCGTAAGCGAATGCGCCGGGATCACGGGAATGACCGAATCCAATGTCAAAGTCCGGCTCCACCGCATCCGCAAAAAACTCTATATACTGGTCAATACGCAACTGCATGGAAACGAAACATAACATAATCCGCCGGGCGCTGGAACAAGTCCCGGGCACGCAACTGCCCGAAGGGTTCTGCGTGCGCCTCATGGAACGGCTGGAACGCGAATCGGAACGGCGCGAGCGGCGCGAAACATGGTTGCTGGGCACGGCGGGCGTACTCTGCCTGCTGGCGGTGATCGCCGGACTCGCCTGGTATTTATGGTACGAACCTGGCGTCGGGCTGCATCTGCCCGACATGCCCTCGCTCCCCGACATACCCGCGTTGCCCGGCCTGGGCTCGATGCAATTTCCCGAACCGGATTTCCCGGTCGAAAGCAGGCGGCTGTCCCTGTTCTACGTCTTTATCGCCGCGACGTTCCTCGCACTCGCAGGGCTCGACCTCTACCTGCGCAAGCGCAGGCATAACGCACACCCGCACCGATAAACCGGGCACACCGGCAGCCGGGCGGATTCCGGGCCTGCGGAACACTCCCGGCCGTCGTTCGGCATGCACCGGCCCTTATCGGCTGCCGTACGATACCGGACGGCAAACCCACCGCAGAGAATGGACAGCGATCAGCAGACGGCAGACGGCGGACAATGGGCAGAGGGCTGTGAGCAAGGGGCACCAGTGGGCTGTGGGCACCGAACGGCGGGCAGTGAATAGCGGATCGGGGGAAACCGACGGCTGCACAGGAGCCCGCCCACCGACCGAAACAAAAGGGAGGACAATATTGTCCTCCCTTTCCGATAACAAAACCCGCCGGCGTTATTTCTTCGTGTCGGCTTTTTTCGGTTCGGCCTTGACCTTGATCGAAGCAAAACCCTTGACGATATTCTCGTCGCTGTTTTTCGTGGAATCGTAGACCACGGTCACCTCCTTCTTGGGCAGGTCGACCTTCACGTCCTTGACGCCCTTGCCGAGCGAGGGGACATTGTTCATGATCTTCTTGACACAGTGTTCACAGTCGATGTCGGTCGTGAAAACCGTCGTCATCGTCTTTTTGTCGGCAGCCTTCTGCGCTGCACACATGCCCACACCCATCACGAGTGCAAGGCACAGCATTAAAATTTTCTTCATCCTGGTGTTTATTTAAAGGTTAATCAATACAAATTGAACCGCAGGCCGATATAGAATTTGCGCCCCATCAGCGGCCCCCATACGTTCATCGAGTTGAAACCCGTCGAATAGGGGTTGTCCGCATTGAGGATCGGGTCGTGCTGGCGGTAGTCGGCGATGTTCTCGCAACCGGCATAGATGTCGAACTTGCCGACCTTGCGGCTTATCTGGGCGAAGAACATCGGGTAGCGCGGCGAATACTTGTCGTCGGCCAGGTCGCCCGTCTGCGTCGGGATGCGCGCAGGGCCGTTCAGCTGTGCCGTCGCGTCGAACACCCAACGGCGGAATTTCGTGGCGTACTGGATATTGAGCAGCGTCTTGTACTGGCTCACCAGCGGCCGTTCCACTCGGGCGGTCTTTCCGTCGGGGCGGTCGATCGTCATCTCGCTGTCCGTATAACGGAACGTGGCGAAGATGTCCAACCGTTCGACAGGCGTCCACGAAAAGTCGATCTGGTAGGTATCCGTATAGGAACGCTTGTCCGAATTATAGAGCACGATCTGGTCGGCGCTGTACTCCTGGTCGGCGATCACCGAATTGTAGAACTGCGTGCGGAAATAGTCGAAACTCAGCGTCGCATCGCCGGGGTTGACCAGCCCGAAGGTCTGCGTGAGGCTTCCGCCCACCGTAAGTGCCTTTTCCAGCCGGTTGAAACCGTCGAAATCGGGGATTACGATCTGCCGTCCGGTTGCCAGCATACCGATGTTGTCGGTGATGACATTGGTCGAACGGTATCCCAGGCCGGCCGAGCCGCGCAGCGTGGTCGAGGGGGTGATGTTCCAGCGGATATGCCCGCGGGGCGTCACGAAGAACTTGTCATAAAACGCATTGTAATCGCCGCGGATACCCGCCACGACCGAGAACTTGTCCTTGATCGAATAGGTATACTCGGCATAGGCACCCACTTCCTGCTCGTTGCGGTCGAAGTCGTAGAGCGTAGCCGGAGCTGCCGCAATCCACGGGGTGTTGTTGGCAAAACTCTCGCGGTAGTACTGCAAATGTCCCTGTGCACCGACGATCAGCGACGACCGGTAGGTGAAATAGTGGTTGTACATGAGGTTCAGCGAGAGCGTATTCTCATTGCCGCGGTAGTCGTTCAGCCCGAAATAGGCGTTCTCGTTGAAGTGGTCGAAATCGGCCACGAAAGCCAGGTTCGAACGCATCTCATCCTGCTCGTCGGCATCGTAGACCGACGGGCCGACGGGCATACCTATTTTAAAATAACCGTTCGCGCCGCGGTTGCGGATCTTCGAACCGTAGAGGGGCATATCGGCACCCGTCTCCTTCCAGTCCCAGTTCTTCTCCATCTCGTCGCGCATCGAATTCTTGTAGTCGAGCATACCGCCCAGACGGTTCTCCTGTACGAATTTCCATCCCCAGCGGATCTGCGTACCGTTATCGGCCGCATAAAGCCACTTGTTGGCCACGTTGATCTGGTCGGAAATCGGCAGGTCGCGGAATCCGTCGTCGTTGTGATCCATCTTGCGGACGTCGGTATCCATCGAACCGTGGAGCAGGATGACGCTCGACAGTTTCTTGTCCTTCGTGACGGGGAACGCCGTCGAGATGTTGGCCTCGGGACGCAGTTCGTCGTCCAGATAGAGGTTCACGAACAGCCTCTCGTCGTCCGTCGGCTTGCGGTGCTCGAGGTTGATCTGCCCCGTGATGGCCTCATGCCCGGCAGTCACCGACGCCACGCCCTTCGACACCTGGATCGAATTGAGCCACATGCCGGGCGTGTAGCTCAGTCCGTAGGGGGCGCTCAGCCCGCGCATGATCGGTCGGTTTTCGTCGAGTATCTGGGTGTAGGTACCCGCCAGGCCGAGCATCTTGATCTGCCGTGCGCCCGAAATGGCATCGCTGTACCCTACGGTCACCGACGCCGAGTTCTCGAAGCTCTCGGCCAGGTTGCAGCAGGCCATCTTGCAGAGGCCCGCGAACGAAATCATCTCGCCCTTGACGATGCCGTCGCGCTTGACGAAATTGCCGCTCAGGTTACCCTCGACCACGACGCCTTCCAGCTCTACGCCTTCGGATTTGAGTGTGAATTCGATACGCTCCGCACCGCCTGCGACACGCAGCGTGTCGTTCACATATCCCAGGTATGAGGCGACCAGGTTGTCGTAGCCCTTCACCCGATGGAGCAGGAACGCCCCCTGGGCATCGGTACTGGCACCGATCGTAGTACCCTCCCAGTAAACCGAAGCGCCCACCAGCGGCTGGTTGTCGGCGTCGCGGACTACACCCCGCAAATCCTGTGCGCAGAGGGTACCGCACACGGCGAGGGCAGAAACAGATAAAATGATTTTGTTGATTTTCATTACGTTCCGTTATTGGTTAAAACTATTTGCGGGCGGATGCGCGCAGCATCCGTCCCAAAAAGGTTTTAAGCCAATGCGGGAGGGGCACGAAGGCCCGCGGAGCGCACATGGCCCCGCATGACGAAAGGCGCGCCGCGTTCGGGAAGCGTCTCCCCGAAAAGCTTGAGGTCGGCCGCAACCGGAGCCTCCGCAACCAATGCGGGCGGCAGGTCGGTGACCGTGCAGCGGATGAATTTCTCGTGGTTATCGGAAGAGGAACCCGTATAGAGTTCGATTTCGGTCGAATGGTGGTTGCCGCAGCAGGGAGCCTTCAGCGACTCGCCGGCACCCGCGGCATCGGCGCCGTGCTGGCAGTGGTGGCAGCAGACATGCGACGACATCGTGACGCACTTGCACGAAAGCGACACATACGCAGGGCCGCCCCACGCCGTCAGGTAGATGGCGAGCAGCAACAGCGATATGAGTCTTTTCAATTTCATGCTACCTTTCAAGTTTTCCGTCCGTGCGCCGGACACGTGCCGCCGGTTACTCCAGCACGCCGCATTCGGCGAGCTTCGCAGCCCAGGCCTCGGCATCGCGCTGTGCGGTGGCTTCGTCCACGTCGTAACGCTCCAACAACAGGGCGGCTGCATCCCCGGTGGTAAAGTCCTTGCCGCCGAGCGCCTCCCAAAGATAGAGCGACGAATCGTTGAGCGCCAGAATACGGGTCATGTCGGCACCGCAGCGGCCCGGCATGATGATCACATGCTCCCCCGCCATCTCGCGCACTTTGAAATTTTCGCTTATCTTCATTTGTCTAACGTCTAATCCGATGCAAAAGTATAAAAAATTCCGGGAAACACCTAATTTTTCCTACCTTTGTATTCATGGAAAGGGCAGCGGACAAGATATACGACGTGCTGAAACGCTACTGGGGCTTCACCGAATTCCGCCCCGTACAGGAGCGTATCATCCGTTCGGTGATGGACGGGCGCGACACCCTGGCCCTGATGCCCACGGGCGGCGGAAAGTCGCTTACCTACCAGATCCCCGGGCTTGCGCAGGAGGGGCTGTGCATCGTCGTGACGCCCCTGATCGCCCTGATGAAAGACCAGGTCGACCGCCTGCGGGCACGGCACATCCCGGCCGTGGCGATCCATTCGGGGCTCTCGCCGCGTGCAATCGACATCGCGCTGGACAACTGTGTCTACGGCGACGTCAAGTTCCTTTACGTCGCCCCCGAGCGGCTCGCGACGGAAGCCTTCCGCCTGCGCGTCGTGCGCATGAACATATCGCTCGTGGCCGTCGACGAAGCCCACTGCATCTCGCAGTGGGGCTACGACTTCCGCCCTTCGTACCTGCGTATCGCCGAGCTGCGCGAGAAGTTGCCCGGTGTCCCGGTGCTGGCGCTCACGGCCTCGGCCACGAAACTCGTGGCCGAAGACATCATGCGCCACCTGCGGTTCGCCGAACCGCATATCCTGCGGAGCAGCTTCGCACGTCCCAACCTTTCGTACAGCGTCCGCCACACCGACGACAAGAACGGGCAGCTGCTGCGCCTGGTACGCAACGTCCCCGGCTCGGGCATCGTCTACGTCCGTACGCGCGAAGGCACCGAGCAGGTCGCCGACATGCTGCGCAGGGAGGGTATAACGGCCGCGGCCTACCATGGGGGCATGGGGCATGCCGAACGCTCGCTGCGGCAGGAGGAGTGGGTCTCGGGCAGGACGCGCGTGATGGTCGCCACCAACGCCTTCGGCATGGGCATCGACAAACCCGACGTGCGCTTCGTCGCCCATTACAGCATGTGCGACTCGCTCGAGAGCTACTACCAGGAGGCCGGCCGAGCGGGCCGCGACGGCATGCGGAGCTACGCCCTGCTGCTGGTCTCGTCGGACGACGGCGAACGCATCGTGCGGCGTTTCGAGCAGGAATTCCCGCCGCTCGAAAAGATCAAGGACATCTACGAACGGGTCTGCTCCTACCTGCAGGTCGGCATCGGCGACGGTGCCCAGGCGTCGTTCCTGTTCAACATCCACGACTTCTGCGCCCGCGAGCACCTCTACTCCGGCACAGTCGTAAGCGCCCTGAAGCTCCTGCAGCAAAACGGGTACATGACGCTGACCGACGCACAGGAGAACCCGGCGCGGATCATGTTCTGCGTGAGCCGCGACGACCTCTACAAACTCCGCGTGCAGCGCGACGAGCTGGACCACTTCATCCGTACGCTGCTGCGCCTCTACAACGGCGTCTTCACCGAATTCCGGCAGATCGACGAGGGTGAAATCGCTACCTGGAGCGGCTATACCGTACAGCGGGTCAAGGAGTTGCTCAAACGTCTCTGGCAGCTGCGCGTGATCCGCTACGTTCCCTCCAACCGCTCGCCTATCCTCTTCATGGACGAGGAGCGCCTGCCCCGTGCCGACCTCTACATCGCCCCCGAGACCTACAAGCGGCGGCAGGAGCTGATGCGTGAACGCTTCGAACACATGCTCGCCTATGCCTCGAACGAAACCCGCTGCCGCAGCGCCGTGCTGGAGGAGTATTTCGGCGAGGGTACCCCTGCGGCATGCGGTGTATGCGACATCTGCCTCGCACACAAACGTGCCGGGAAGCAGCAGGCACAGGGCTGCGCCACGCCGTCGGCCGACGGCGGGCTGCGCGAAAAACTGCGGCAAAGGCTATCCCGCGGGGCAGCCGACCCGCACGAACTGGCCGCGGAATTCCCCGGGGAGGCACAGCAGATAGGCCGGGCGCTGCGCGAATTGCTCGACGAAGGCATCGCCGGCACGGGCAGGGATGGAAAAATCGGGTTAAAATAGGGCCGCAACCGCCCGCGGGGATGTAAAAAATCGCCCCGCATGCCGTTTTCCGGAAATAATTCCGTATTTTTGTGAGAATGTTCCACGGCATGACTACGACAAACAACTTTACGGATAAGATCAGCAACGAGGAGGCCGCAGCGCTTCCGGCCATCGAATTCAGGGGCGAAATACGCATCGTCGACAACGAGCGCGACATCGTCCCCGCCTGCAAATTCCTGATGAAACAACGCGTCATCGGTTTCGACACCGAGACCCGCCCGTCGTTCCGGCCGGGGGTGACGTTCCGCGTGTCGCTGCTGCAACTCTCCACGCCGCAGCTATGCTTCCTCTTCCGGCTGAACAAGATCCCGCTCGCCAAGCCGATCCTGCAGGTGCTCGAAAGTCAGGATATCCTGAAAATCGGCGCCGACGTCGCGGGCGACCTGCGCTCGCTGCGCCAGATACGCCATTTCCGCGACGCAGGGTTCGTCGACCTGCAAACGATAGCCCCCCAATGGGGCATCGGGGAGAAGAGCCTGCGCAAACTCTCGGCCATCGTGCTGGGACAGCGCGTATCGAAGGCCCAGCGGCTGAGTAACTGGGAGGCCGCGACATTCACCGACAAACAAAAACTCTACGCCGCGACCGATGCGTGGGTCTGCACGGCGATCTACGACCGACTGCTTCACACACCCAAAATCAAACATCCCGAATTATGACACCTCAAGTATACCTGCGCAAAGGCAAGGAAGAATCGCTCATGCGCCGCCACCCGTGGATTTTCTCGGGCGCCATCGACCACATCAAGGCCGAAGACGAATCGGAAATCACGGAAGGCGCCCTGGTCGAAATATATACCCGCACGGGCGATTTCATCGCCCTGGGACACTACCAGATCGGCTCGATCGCCGTGCGTGTGCTTACATTCGACAAGGAACCGATCGACCAGGCCTGGTGGAACCGGCGCATCGCCGTGGCCTACGACGTGCGGCGCACGCTCGGGCTCACGGACAACCCCGACACGGACTGTTACCGCCTCGTCCACGGCGAAGGCGACGGGCTCCCGGGGCTGGTCGTGGATATCTACGGCACGGTGGCCGTCATCCAGTGCCACTCCGTCGGCATGTACCTCGCCCGCCAGGACATCGCGCGGGCGATCCTGGCTGCCTACGGCGACCGCATCACGGCCATCTACGACAAGAGTTCGCAAACCGTGCCCTTCAACGCCAAGCTGGGTGCCGTGGACGGCTACCTGTGGGGAAGTTCCGACCATTCGGCGCACGTGGTGACGGAGAACGGCGAGAAATTCCTAGTCAACTGGGAGCAGGGGCAGAAAACCGGGTTCTTCCTCGACCAGCGCGAAAACCGGGAGCTGGTCAAACGCTACTCGAAGGGGCGCACGGTGCTCAACACCTTCTGCTACACGGGGGGCTTCTCGGTCTATGCCATGGCCGGTGGCGCCGAGAAGGTCTGCTCGGTGGACTCTTCGGAACGCGCCGTCGTGCTGGCCACGGAAAACATGAAACTCAACTTCGGCCCGCAGGCCAACTTTACGGAAACGGCCGCCGATGCCGTGGAGTACCTCAAGGACATCGAAGACAAATACGACCTGATCATCCTCGACCCGCCGGCCTTCGCCAAGCACCACAAGGTGCTGGGTAATGCCATGCAGGGCTACAAGCGCCTCAACGCCCGCGCCATATCGCAGATACGCCCCGGCGGCATCCTCTTCACGTTCTCCTGCTCGCAGGCGGTGTCGAAGGAGCTGTTCCGCACGATGATTTTCTCGGCCGCGGCCATCGCGGGCCGCAACGTGCGCATCCTGCACCAGCTGACGCAGCCCGCCGACCACCCGGTGAGCATCTACCACCCCGAAGGCGAGTACCTCAAGGGACTGGTGTTGTATGTAGAATAAGGAAAGACCGCCCCGAACGGACATGGAAAAAACCGCACACCCGACCTATGCCCACTGCCCGATCCGCCATATCGTCGACCGCTTCGGGGACAAGTGGTCGCTGCTGGTACTCTACAACCTCCATACGAGCGGGTGCCTGCGTTTTTCGGAAATCCACCGCCGGACAGCCGACATCTCGCAGAAGATGCTCACATCGACACTCCGCAAGCTGGAACAGGACGGGCTGCTGTCGCGCAAGGTCTACCCCGAGGTACCGCCCCGCGTGGAATATGCGCTCACGCCCCGCGGCGAGTCGCTCATGCCCCACCTCACAGCGCTTATCGGGTGGGCAGAGGAAAATTTCGACGCCATCCTCGAAGACCGGGAGCGGGAAAAGATATAGCGACGGCCAGGGTCTGCCCGGCAAATCAAGCGGATACCCGCGGACAGCCCCCTGTCGTCAGCCGACAGCAAAACGTTGTCAGCCGACAGCAAAATAAGGACGCTCCCACAACGAGCAACGGGAAACGCCCATCCGCGGAACCGGGCGCCCCGCAAGCAAGACAGCGGGAGCCAGTCGCCCCCCCCCGGAAATGCGCCCGCAAAGGCATCGGCTGGCGGCAACGAGATCGGCATCCGGCACATAACCTCAACAAAAAAAGTCCCTTCCGGGACTTTTCCTATTTTACCTTTTCATAGACATACACTTCGTGCAGTTCGCTGTCGTACCCCGGGTAGAAACCCCTGACCATTCCCAGCACGATGCGCGAACCCCGGTTCGAAAGTACCAGCAGCTCGTCCGTCGCAGGGTCGACGGTCAGCCCCTCGATCTCGCCCGCGCGCCGGAAATCGGACATCATACGGAACGGCAACACCGTAGCATAGCTTTTCCCGTCGCGCAGGTCGGCAATATAGAGGTTGTCCGGCTCGTCCAGGTCGGCATCGCCGTCGTCGGCCGAAATGAGCATCTGCCCGCCGGCCATATATATCCCCTGCTGCCATTGCGGCACCGGGTGCAGGTGGACTTTGCGCACATACTTACCCGTCGCCAGGTCATAACCGTACAGGTAGCGCCCGTCGACCCAGTCGGCCATCCAGACCATATTCCGGTCGCGGTCTACGGCCAGCCCGCACACCTCGACCTGCCCCGAAGCCGGTTCCCAGTCGATCGACCGCTTCCATGTCAGGTCGTCGGCATCGTACACGGCGACCTGGATATTCTCACCCTTGCCGTCTTCGAAAGTCTCGATGCCGGCATAAATCTCACCGTTCCATACGTCGATATCGCCGATATGGTTCGCGGCGAGCGGCAACCCTTCGAACGGCTGCCCGTTACGGGCGACCAGCCGCCCCTGCTTGTCGTACTTGTAGAGCACCGTACTGCCCGAAACATAATAGTAGTTCGAGTCGGCGGCGATCCCCTGCCGGCCTTCGACCGGGAAAACCCGCGACAGGCGGTACTCCCCGCCCAGTGTCTGCGCCTGGAGTGCGGTTCCGGCCGCCAACAGGAGCAATACAAAAAAAGTTCGTTTCATCGTTATCTGCAATACTATTTGGCAATCATATACTTGATACGCCCGGCCTCACGGCCCGGATTTTCGTTCCCCACTCTGCGCCCCTGGATTTCCGTGCTCCAAATCCTGCGCCCCGGATTCACACCCGGCTTCGTACTCCGGCAACTGTCGTGCCTCCCCCGGGCCGCGCCCGAAACTCCGTCCCGCCCCGAGGCAACTTCGACCTTGCTGCCCGGATTTATTCATCTCCGGCTGCGCGCCCCGGCAGCTGTTATGCACCGCCCCGGCTGCGCCCGCGGCCCGATCCTCCCCTGAGCGCTTCCCGAGGAGACTTCTGCCTCGCCGCCCGGCAACACCTGAAAAGGCCGCCGCCGCGTAGTCGGGATATACGATCGCAAACCCGACGGAGCAAAAACGAGGCCGGAGCCGGAAACCCGCATCGCAGGAACCGCCTCCGGCCTATTCATATCGCGTATCGTCGGGCTTCGCGGAACCGCGCGGGCCACCGGGCTTCACGCATCGGCCTGCACCGTATCCGGCAATCCCCGCCGCCGGCCCTGCGCCGGTGCGAACCGTTTACTTGCGTTTGGTACGCTGCTGCGCCTCCTGCTGGCGGAGGAGCTCCTCGTAGCGCTGCTGGAACTTCGACTTCTTGCCCTTGCTCCGTTTGGCGGCATTGGCCTGCATGACGGCATGGATCTTATCGTCGTCGACCATGCGGCGGATCAGCAACGTCTGGCCGATGGTAAAGAGGTTCGACAGCAGGTAGTAGTAGCAAAGGCCGCTCGAATAGCTGTTGAACCACAACAGCATCATGATCGGCATCATGTAGACCATCATGAACTTCATACCTGCCATCTGGGGCTGGGACGAAGCCGTCTGCTGGTAGTTGAAATACGAATACCCGAACAGCGACACGGCCATCAGCAAGGCGAAAAGGCTCACATGGTCGCCGTAGAACGGGATCGAGAACGGCAGGTTCACGATGCTGTCGTACGACGAAAGGTCGTCGGCCCAGAGGAACGGTTGTTCGCGCAGCTCGATCGAAGCCGGGAAGAAACGGAACATGGCGATCAGGATCGGCATCTGGATCAGCATGGGGATACATCCGCCCATGGGGTTGATGCCCGCTTTTTTGTAGAGCTCCATCGTCGCCTGCTGTTTTTTCATGGCGTCCTCCTTCTTGGGGTATTTCTTGTTGAGCTCGTCCACCTGCGGTTTTATCAGGCGCATCTTTGCCATCGAAACGTAACTCTTGTACGTGAGGGGCGAGATGACGAGTTTCACCAGGATCACCAGGATCAGGATGATGATGCCGAAGCTGGCGATATAGTTGCGCAGGAAGTCGAAGACCGGGATCACACACCAGCGGTTCACCCAGCCGAAGATACCCCATCCCAGCGGGATCAGGCGCTCCATGTGCAGTTCCTCGCCGTCCGCAGCGACGACCTTCTTGAGGATGGCGTATTTGTTCGGGCCGAAATAGAATGCGAAATCATACCCTTCGGTCTGCACCGTATAGGGCACGGTCATCTGCGCCGAAAAACTCTTCAGCAATTCCGAACCGGGAGCCGCCGTATCGAACGCCAGGTTGGCGTTGGTGACATTTTGCGGGGCGATGAACGCCGACGAAAAGAACTGCTGCTTGAAAGCCACCCAGTTGACCGATGTGGAGATGCTCTTCGACTTGGATTTTTCGCTCATCCCCAGATCCTCGATCGAGCTCTCGCCCGGGAACCGGTACGAAATCGTCGTGTACATGTTCTCGTTCTGGAATCCCTTTTCGTTCTGGTAGGAATTGTTCGACCAGTCGATACCGATCGACGCCTGGTTGGCCATCTGCGGCGCCATATTCACCAGCCGCACGTTGAAGTCCACGAGGTAGTCGCGCTCGGGCACCTGCTTATTATATATAAGGTACTCATATTCGAGCCAGGCATCCGCTGCCACGGGCAGGCGCATCACCACCCTCCGGGCATCGCCTTCGACCTGCTCGGGCTGCGCCCGGAAGACATAGTCCATCGTGTTGACCTTGACGTTGTTCAACCCGTTCTTCACGTAAAACGAAAGGTCGAACCTGGCACTCGCGGGATCCATCAGCTCGATCAGCTGGTCACGCTTGCCGCGGGGTGCATACTTGGTATAATCCTTGAGCGTCACGCCCGTGATCCGGCCGCCGCGGGTCGAAAAGGTCACGATCATCACATCGTTCTCGACGGTAAACTCCTCCGCCTCCGCGTCACGCGCACCGGCGAGGTATTCGCCCAACGCAGCGACCTGCTGCCGGCGTACGGCATCGGCGGCATTTGCCGCAGCCTCGGGCGCAGCCGTATCCGAAGCCGCCACGGCCGTACTGTCGGCTACGGGGACTACGGGGCGCGTCGCAGCGGCCACAGAATCCTGATAGGCCTGATACGCGGCCATTTCCTGCTGATATTTCTCCTGCTGTTTGGTATTGAAATAGGCGAACCCCAGGAAAAGCGCCGCCACGACGACAATACCTAAAATTGTTTTTTTATCCATTTAAAAATGTTTCGTTCTTTCGCTGTGATAAGTGTTGTTACTATTTCTTCCCGGCATATTCGAGCGCCGCCCCCACAAATGCCACGAACAGCGGCGAGGGGCTCAGCACCGTACTCTTGTACTCGGGATGGTACTGCGTACCGACGAACCAGGGATGTCCCTCGACCTCGACGACCTCGACCAGCCCCGTGTCGGGGTTGATGCCCACGGCCTGCATACCGGCACCTTCGAACGCAGCCATATAGTCGTTGTTGAATTCGTAACGGTGACGGTGGCGCTCCGAAATATGGAGTTTGCCGTAGGCCGCCGCGACTTTCGAACCCTTCTTCAGCGTACAGGGATAAGCGCCCAGACGCATCGTGCCGCCCTTGGCCGTCACCCCCTTCTGCTCTTCCATCAGGTCGATCACCGGATGGGGCGTAGACTCCATCTCGCTCGAGTTCGCATCGGCGATGCCCAGCACGTTGCGCGCGAATTCGATCACGGCGCACTGCATGCCGAGGCAGATTCCCAGGAACGGGATCTTGTTCTCACGGGCATAGCGCACGGCGACGATCTTGCCTTCGATGCCACGGTTGCCGAAGCCCGGAGCCACGAGGATACCGGACATCCTGCCCAGCTTCTCGGCCACATTCTCGGCGGTGATCTTCTCCGAATTGACATAGCGCAGCTTGACCTTGCAGTCGTTCACGGCGCCTGCGTGGATGAACGATTCGCAGATCGACTTGTAAGCGTCGGGCAATTCGGTATATTTGCCGACCAGCGCGATCTCGATCTTCTTGGCCGGGTGCTTCACCTTCTCCACGAAGGCCGTCCACGCCGCCATGTCGGGTTCCTTCTCGGCCGGCAGGTTCAGTTTGTCGAGCACCACCTCATCGAGGTGCTGTTCGTGCATCTTCAGCGGCACTTCGTAGATCGTCGGCACGTCGATCGACTCCATCACGGCGTTGGCGTCGACATTGCAGAACAACGCCACTTTGCGGCGCAGGTTGGTCGACAGCGGATGTTCCGTGCGCAGCACGAGGATGTCGGGCTGCAACCCGTTTTCGAGCAGGGCCTTGACCGAATGCTGCGTGGGCTTGGTCTTCAGTTCGCCCGAAGCGGCCATATAGGGGATCAGCGTCAGGTGCACGAGGGCCGTGCTCTTGTAGCCCAGCGAATAGCGCAGCTGGCGTACCGATTCGATGAACGGCAGCGACTCGATGTCGCCCACCGTACCGCCGATCTCGGTGATGATCACGTCGTAAACTTTCTTCTGCGCCAGCATCTGGATACGGCGCTTGATCTCGTCGGTGATATGGGGGATGACCTGCACGGTCTTGCCCAGGTACTCGCCCTTGCGCTCTTTCTCGATCACGCTCTTGTAGATCTTTCCCGTCGTGACGTTGTTGGCCTTCGACGTGGGCTGGTTCGTGAAACGCTCGTAGTGCCCCAGGTCGAGGTCGGTCTCGGCGCCGTCCTCGGTCACGTAGCATTCGCCGTGTTCATAGGGGTTCAGCGTGCCGGGGTCGACGTTGATGTAGGGGTCGAGTTTCTGGATGGTCACCGAATAGCCTCGGGCCTGCAGCAGGCGGGCGATCGAGGCCGAAATAATACCCTTGCCGAGCGACGATGCGACACCGCCCGTAACAAATATGTACTTGGGTTTGGAAAGTTTCATTACTGACTATATCTATTTATTTTCGTTGTGCTCCTGGTTCTCCTCCTGTGCCTGGCGGTCGATGAGCTTCACCTTCTCGATCGCGGCGGCCATCTCTTCGCGGGCGCGGTCGATCTTGGCCTTCACATCGGCGACGAGCGCCTCGGCGTTCTTCGACTTGGCGAAGAAACCGATGTTGTTCTCCAGCAGGCCGATCTCCTGTTCGAGCTGGCGCACCTTATTGTAAAGGCGCTCGCGCTCCGAACGCAGGCGGTTGCTGCCCGCCGATTTGAGCGTCGAGACCTTCTCGCGGAAACGGTTCATCGAACGGTCGCGCTCCGAACCGCGCAGCGTGTTGAACAGCGCATCGACGGCGGCTTTGTATTTCTTCTGGACGGCATCCTTCTGCTTGATGGGCACGAACCCGATCTCGCCCCAGCGGCGCTGGAACTCGCGGATCACGTCGTATCCGCCGGCCTTGACGTCGGCCGCGGCCATCTCATCGAGCAAGACGAGTTTCTGCCGGAGGTTCTCCTCATGCTCGCCGTCCACACTGGCGAAATGCGAAGCCTTACGCTCGAAGAACTTGTCGCATGCGGCACGGAAACGCTTCCAGATCGCATCCGAATGGCGGCGCGACACGGCACCGATCTCCTTCCAGCGGGCCTGCAGGGCGATCAGCTCGTCGGTGGCCTTCTTCCACTCCTCGCTGTTCATCAGCGACTCGGCGGCCTCGCATATCTCGGTCTTCAGCTGCAGGTTGTGCTCCATCTCGGCCTTCACCCCGGCATAGAACTGTCGCTTGGCCTCGAAGAACTTGTCGCATGCCGTGCGGAAACGCTCGTAGATACGGTTATTGTCCTTCTTGGGTGCGAAGCCGATGGTTTTCCAGGTCTTCTGGATCTCCAGCAGGCGGTCGCTCGCACGGTTCCACTCCTTGCGGGTCGTGAGCGGCTGTGCGGCCAGCTCCTCGGTGGCGGCGCAAAGCTCCGTCTTGAGTTCGAGGTTCTTGACCTGCTCGCCCTTGAGCGATTCGAAATGCTCCTGATGCTGTTTGTTGATACGGCTCGACGCCGCCTTGAAGCGCTCCCAGAGCACCTCCTTATATTCATTGGCTACGGGGCCCGTCTCGCGCCACTCGTCATGCAGCTTCTGCAACTTGTGGAACGCCTCCACGACCGAAGGCTCCAGCACCAGCGCTTCGGCCTGCTCGCAGAGGGCGATCTTCTGCTCGTAGTTCTTCTTCAGGTCGAGGTCACGCAGCTCCTTGTTGATTTTGATGAAGCTGTAGAAATTCTCGACATGCAGATTGTAGGTCTCCCACAGGTCTTTGACGTTCTGCTGCGGCACGATGCCGGTCTCCTTCCAGCGCTGCTGCAATTCGCGGAACTTGTTGAAGGTATGGTTGAGCGTCTCGTCCGAATTGACCAGTTCCTTGAGCTCCTCGATGATCCCGAGCTTGACCTGGAGGTTCTTCTCCTTCTCGGCCTCGAGGTTTGCGATGAACTCGTCGCGGCGATGGCGGTACTCCTTGAACAACTCCTTGAGCTGCACTTCGGCGCCGTCCACGGCCGGTGCGAAATCCTCCTCGCGGCCCCCTTCCTCGACGAACTTGCGGCGTGCGGCCTCGACCTCGGCGCGGCGGATGCGGTAGAAGGCGATCTTCAGCGCCTCCACATCCCGGCGGATCGACTGCACGGGCTGCTCTTCGAGCATACGCGTGAAGAGGGCTACCAACTCTCCCTTGCCCTTCCCGGCAAATTTGTCCTCGGCAGACGGCCCCCCTTCGGCCAGTTGGTCGGCAGCAGCCTCCTCGGCCGTCTCGCCCTCCAGTTCCAGCCCGGCATCCTGTGCCGCGAGCGCCGCCTCCTCGTCCGCGAAGTCCACTTCGGCGCCGGCCGGCACTGCCTCCTCGTCGGGTTCGGTCGTTACCGCCTCGGCAACAGGCTTGATACGGACACGCTTCGCACGCGGCGCAGCATCGGGTTCCGCAACGGGTTCTTCTGCCGCGGGCGTTTCCGCTTCGGGTTTTTCCGCCGCAGACTTTTCCGCTACGGATTCCTCAGTCGCCGACGTTTCCGCAACAGGTTCCTCTGCCACGGGCGTTTCCGCTTCGGGTTTTTCCGCCACGGGTTCCTCTGCCGAGGGCGTTTCCACCGCGGGCATTTCCGTGACGGGTTCCTCCGTCGCAGGCGTTTCCGCAACGGGTTCTTCTGCCGCGGGCGCTTCCGCCACGGATTCCGCCTCCGCCGCTGCGGGGGCCTCGGTTTCAGGGACTTCGGGAGTCGCTTCGGAAGTTACAGTCTGCACATCTTCAGCAGCATCGCTGACTTGCTCCTCGGGAGCAGGAAGATTCGGATTTTCAGTAGCCATCTCAGTACACGTTTTTGATTTCCATATATACGGAAGTATATAAATCTCGCAAATATAACCATTTTTCCCGGGCTGCCGAACGATTTAGCCGGAAATTTGCTAACTTCGCCCAAGATATGCGCGGCACGCAACCGCACCGGTGCCGCGTGCGATGCAAAACCTGTCAACCGGAACCATGAGCCACCGCATCCTGCTTGTCGACGATGAAATCGACATCCTCGAATTCGTGAGGTACAACCTCCTGAAAGAGGGCTACGAAGTATTCACGGCGCAGAACGGCGCCGAGGCGCTGAAAGCCGCCGCCGAGTGCCGTCCGCACCTGATCCTGCTGGACATGATGATGCCCGTCATGGACGGAGCGCAGACCTGCCGCGCCATCCGCGAAGACCCGCGGCTGCGCGACACGATGGTGGTATTCCTCTCGGCGCTGGGCGAGGAGGAGCAGCAGCTTACGGGCTTCGGCGTCGGAGCGGACGACTACCTCACCAAGCCGATCAAGATGAAATTGCTGGTCAGCCGCGTGCAGGCCATCCTCAAACGGATCGACGCCGAAGCCGCGCCGGCGGAACCGGCCGCAGCGGGCATCACCGTCGACCGCGAGCGGTACGCCGTGCTGCGCGACGGGCACGAGGTCGCCCTCCCGCGCAAGGAATTCGCGCTGCTCGACCTGCTCTATTCCTCGCCCGGGAAGCTCTTCTCGCGCGAGGAGATATATGCGAAGATATGGGGCACCGAGGTGGTCGTGGGCGACCGCACCATCGACGTGCACATCCGCAAACTGCGTCAGAAGATCGGCGACGAACGCATCGTCACCATCAAGGGCGTGGGCTACAAATTCGAACCCTGAGCCGGGGCCATACCCGGCGAATAAAACGATTATGGACGCACAGAACAAATACCGGCGCATCGTCATCAAGGTGGGCAGCAACGTGCTGACCCGCGACGACGGCCGTCCCGACACCACCCGCATCTCGGCCCTGGTCGACCAGGTGGCCCGGCTCCACCGCGCGGGCACCGAGGTCATCCTCGTTTCGTCGGGGGCCGTGGCCTCGGGGCGCAGTATCCTGGAGCGACGCACCGGGAAACTCGATTCGGTCTCCGCGCGGCAGCTTTTCTCCGCCGTGGGGCAGGTCAAGCTGCTCAACCGCTACTACGACCTCTTCAACGAATACGGCATCGTCTGCGGGCAGGTGCTCACCACCAAGGAGAGCCTCTCCACACGGCGGCAATACCTCAACCAGCGCAACTGCATGGAAACGATGCTCGCCAACGGCGTACTGCCGATCGTCAACGAGAACGACACCATCTCGGTCACCGAACTGATGTTCACCGACAACGACGAGCTTTCGGGGCTCGTCGCGGCCATGATGAACGCCGAGGCGCTCATCATCCTGAGCAACATCGACGGCATCTATGACGGCTCGCCCGCCGACCCCGCGTCGCAGGTCATCCGCCGCGTGAAACCGTCGGAAGACCTTTCGCAATACATCGACCCCGTACGCTCGTCGCGGGGCCGCGGCGGCATGGCCACCAAAAGCCGCGTCTCATCGCGTGCGGCGGCCGAAGGCATCGAGGTCATCATCGCCAACGGCCGCCGCGACGGCATCCTCACCGACCTGGTGCTGACCGGCGAAGAGGTGCCCTGCACCCGCTTCGAACCGGCTCCGAGGGCAGCCTCGGGCGTTAAGAAATGGATCGCCAGCAGCGAAGGCTTCGCCAAGGGCATCCTGCGCATCGACCAGGGCGCCGCCGCAGCCGTCCGCGCCAGCAAGGCCGCCAGCATCCTCGCCGTGGGCGTCACAGCCGTCGAAGGCGATTTCGAACGCGACGACCTGGTGCGCATCCTCTCGCCCGACGGGGCACAGCTGGCCGTGGGACGCATCTCGTGCGACAGCGCCACCGCCCGCCGCAATATCGGACGCAAAGGGCTCAAGCCCCTCGTCCACTGCGATTACCTCTACCTGGAATAACCGATTATGGAATACGAATCCCTGTTCAAGGCCGCCCGGAAGGCCGGGACGGCGCTGGCCGACGTCGAACCCGAACGCCTCGGCCGCATCCTGCAACACGCCGCAAGGCTCCTGCGCGGGCATGCGCCCGCCCTGCTCGAAGCCAACGCCCGCGACCTCAGGGCCATGCCCGCTTCGTCGCCCATGCGCGACCGCCTGCGGCTGACCCCCGAACGCATCGACGCCATCGCCTCCGACATGGAAGCCGTATCGCACCTGCGCTCGCCTCAGGGCGAGGAACTGGCGCGCTGGACGCGCCCCAACGGCATGACCATCGTCAAGCGCCGCGTACCGTTCGGCGTGGTCGGCATGGTCTGCGAAGCCCGCCCCAATGTCACGGCCGACATCTTCGCCCTCTGCGTCAAGACGGGCAACGCCTGCGTCCTGAAAGGGGGCAGCGACGCCCGCCACTCCAACGAGGCGATCGCGGCGCTGCTGCACGAAGCGCTCGGCGCCGAAGGCATCTACGAAAACACCTTCACGCTGCTCCCCGCGGGGCACGAAGCCGTGGGGGCGCTGCTTGGCGCCGTGGGCTATGTCGACGTAGTCATCCCGCGCGGCGGGGCGGGGCTGATCCGCTTCGTCCGCGAGAACGCCCGCATCCCGGTCATCGAAACGGGCGCCGGCATCGTCCACACCTATTTCGACATCGACGGCGATCTCGAAAAGGGGCGTGCCGTGGTCTGCAACGCCAAGACGCGCCGCGTGAGCGTCTGCAACGCCCTCGACTGCCTGGTCATCCACCGCGGCCGCCTCACCGACCTTCCGGAGCTGTGCGCACCGCTGGCCGGGGCGCATGTGACGGTCTACGCCGACGAAGAGGCTTTCGCCGCCCTCGACGGGCACTACCCCGCCGGGTTGCTCGAACATGCCGCCGAAGAGCATTTCGGCACCGAGTTCCTCGACTACAAACTGGCCGTGAGAACCGTCGCGTCGCTCGACGGGGCGCTGGCGCATATCGCCCGCTACTCGTCGCGCCACAGCGAGGCCATCGTCACCGAAAACAAGCAGGCCGCCACGCAGTTCACACGCAGCGTCGACGCCGCCTGCGTCTACGTCAACGTCTCGACCGCCTTCACCGACGGCGGGCAGTTCGGCTTCGGCGCCGAAGTGGGTATCTCGACGCAGAAACTCCACGCCCGCGGCCCGATGGGACTGCCCGAACTCACGACCTACAAGTATATCGTCTCGGGCGACGGACAAATCCGCCAACCTTAAATCCCGATACGACAAAAAAACCTCAAAAAACGGCAGGAAAAATAACAATCCGTAAGCATTTTTTCTGTAAATTTGCATATCCTTAAAATTTGGTGTATATTTAACTTATGATTCGTGAACTTCTGGCCGTAGGATGCGGCGGCGCTGCCGGCAGCATCGTCCGCTACCTGCTTTGCGGCGGAATCATGGCGGGGCAGACGCTGCTGGGATTCCCGGCGGGTACGTTCACGGTCAATGCCGCGGGTTCGCTGCTGATCGGCATCCTGCTCGAAGCGACCAGCTCCGAGACGCTCGGATGGCTGCTCATCGTGGGTTTCTGCGGCGGGTTTACCACTTTTTCGACCTTTTCGGCCGACGCGGTGCGCCTGCTGCGCGAGGAGTGTTACACGGCGGCGGCGACCTATGTGGGACTGAGCGTGGCGGTATGCATTGTTTTTGCAGCCGCCGGCATGTGGATAGGAACGACATTTAGAAATTAACTATAAAGAGAAATGGTAATTTTGGTATTGAACTGCGGCAGCTCGTCGATCAAGTATCAGGTGATCGACATGGAAGCCGCATCGAGCAAACTGCTCGCGAAAGGAATCGTGGAACGCATCGGCCTGCCGGAAGGCGACCTCACCCATAAGCCCGTCGGCAAAGAACCGTTCGAGCTGCACCGCCCCATCCCCGACCACACCACCGGCATCAAACTGGTGCTCGACGCGCTGACCGACCCCGCACACGGCGTCATCGGCTCGCTCGACGAGGTGAAGGCCGTCGGACACCGCGTGGCGCACGGCGGAGAGTTCTTCCCCGAGAGCTGCATCGTGACCGAGGAGGTGAAATCCAAGATCCGTTCGCTGTTCGAAATCGCACCGCTGCACAACCCGGCCAACCTCGAAGGCGTGCTGTCGATCGAGAAAGTCCTGCCGGGCGTCCCGCAGGTCACCGTCTTCGACACCTCGTTCCACCAGACTATCCCGGCTGTAAACTACATGTACGCCCTGCCCCACGCCTATTACGACAAGTACCGCGTACGCAAGTACGGCTTCCACGGCACCAGCCACAAATACGTGGCACAGACCGGTGCCCGGCTCGCGGGCCTCGACTTCGAGAATTCGAAGATCATCACCTGCCACATCGGCAACGGCGCATCGGTCACGGCCGTGCTCAACGGCAAGTCCCATGACACGTCGATGGGCTTCTCGCCCGTGGACGGGCTGGTGATGGGTACCCGCTGCGGCAACGTCGACCCCAGCGCCATCACCTTCATCGGCGAAAAGGAGGGCATGTCCTACGCCGAGGTGAACGAGATGATGAACAAGAAATCGGGCGTTTTGGGGCTCACCGACCTTTCGAGCGACATGCGTGACATCGACCGCGCCTACGACGAAGGGAACCCCCGCGCCATCCTCGCCCGCGACATGCACTACGGGCGCATCCGCAAATTCGTCGGGGAGTATGCCGCCGAAATGGGCGGCGTCGACCTGATCGTCTTCACGGGCGGCGTGGGCGAGAATTCGTGCGAGATGCGCGAGACGGTCTGCACGGGGCTCGAATTCATGGGCGTCGAGTTCGACCGCGCAGCCAACAAGGGCGCCCGCGGCGTGGACAAAATCCTTTCGAAACCCTCCTCGCGGGTCAAGGTCGCCGTCATCGCCACCGACGAGGAACTGGTCATCGCCACCGACACGTACAATCTGGTAAAATAAATAAAAGCACAACACCACAATGATCCAACATCTTACAGAAATCGTCGACGAGGCGAGAAAAAGGGGTAAAAAACGGCTGGCCGTAGCCTACGGCCAGGATTCGCATACGCTGGAAGCCGTCTACGAAGCCTACAAGGAAGGTATCGTGGAGCCCACGCTGTTCGGTGAGAAGAAAGTCATCGAGCAGGTATGCGCCGAAAACGACATCGACATCAAGGCATTCAACATCGTCGACGAGGCCAGCGACGTGAAATGCGTGCAGCAGGCCGTGGCCGCCGTCGTGGCGGGCAACGCCGACGTGCTGATGAAGGGACTTGTCTCGACCGACAAGTACATGCGCGGCATCCTCAACAAGGAAGCCGGGTTGTTCCCCCCGAAGGGCGTGCTGAGCCACGTGTCGATCGTCGAGATGCCCTGCTACCACAAACTGCTGGTCATCTCCGACGTCGCGGTCATCCCGCTGCCCGACTTCAAACAGAAGATCAAGCAGATCGGCTACCTTGCAAAAGTCGCCAACCTGCTGGGCATCGAAACCCCCAAGATCGCCTGCATCGCCCCCTCCGAGCAGCTGCTCCCCAGCGTCATTTCGTCGACCGAAGGCGCCCTGCTCGCCAAAATGGGCGACCGCGGACAGCTGGGCAACGTCATCATCGACGGCCCCCTGTCGCTCGACGTAGCACTCTACAAGGATGTCGCCGAGCACAAGAAAGTCAAAGGTTCGTCCGTAGCGGGCGACCCCGACTGCCTGCTTTTCCCCAACCTGGAGTCGGCCAACGTCTTCTTCAAGTCGGTGACGCACCTCTGCGGAGGCGAACTGGCCGCCATGGTCGCAGGCACGAAGGTGCCCTGCGTACTGACCTCGCGCGGCGACACGAGCAAGACCAAACTCTACTCGATCGCACTGGCTTGCCTGGCCGTAAAACAATAGGCACACACCTACACCAACCTACCAACTACTAACCGGAACCGAATTTATGGGCTTCAAAATCTTAGCGATAAATCCCGGCTCTACGTCCACCAAGGTCGCCCTCTATGACGAGGAGCGGCCTTCGTTGGATCTGACCCTGCGCCACACGGCCGAACAGATCGCACGTTACGCCAACATCATCGACCAACTGGACTGGCGCCGGGAAATGATACTCACGGCGCTGTCCGAACACGGGTTCGACATCATGCAGCTGTCGGCCGTCATCGGACGCGGCGGGCTCGTACGCCCCATCCCGGCCGGCGTATACGAAGTCAACGAAGCCATGCGGCGCGACCTGACGAACGCCACGATGGAACACGCCTCGAACCTCGGGGGATTGCTGGCCGCCGAGATCGCCGCCATGGCGGGCGTCAAAGCCTACATCGCCGACCCGGTGGTCGTCGACGAGATGGAGGAGGTGGCACGCCTGAGCGGCCATCCCGACTGCCCGCGCAGGTCGATCTTCCACGCACTCAACCAGAAAGCCACGGCACGCCTGCACTGCGACCGCATCGGCATCGTCTACGAAAAGGCGAACCTCGTGGTCGCACACCTGGGCGGGGGCATCTCCGTCGCCGCGCACAAACAGGGACGTGTCGTCGACGTCAACAACGCGCTCGACGGCGACGGTCCCTTCGCACCCGAGCGGGCGGGCAGCCTGCCTGCGGGCGAATTCGCCGACCTTTGCTTCTCGGGGCGTTACACGCGCCGCGAAGTCCAGAAAATGCTGGCCGGCCAAGGCGGGCTCGTCGCGCACCTGGGCACCAATTCCATGATGCAGGTCTCGGAGCGTATCGCGCAGGGCGACGAAAAAGCCCGGCTCGTGGCCGAGGCCATGTGCTACGGCATCTCGAAGCAGATCGGCGCCATGGCCGCCGCCATGTGCGGCCGGGTCGACGCCGTCATCCTCACCGGGGGCATCGCCCACAACGAGTTCGTCGTGCGATACATCGAACAGCACTGCTCGTTCATCGCCCCCGTTTCGGTCTACCCCGGCGAGAACGAACTCGAATCGCTGGTCGCCAACGCACTGGTCGTCCTCCGCGGCACCATCGTCCCGAAGGTCTACGCCTGACGGGTAAAGGAGCTGCGCACGCGACGGAGCCACCCAAGCGGCAGCGACCGCCAAGGCAGCAAGTCCCGAACACCGCATACGCCGTGCAAAACGGCGAACCGCGCGCCAAACAGAAACCGGGCTGCAAAACGGAACCGCGCGCCAAAGCACCTCACAGGCAAACAGGAAACACACCGCCAAACAGGTACCGCGCCGCAACAGAAACGTCCGCCGGATCAATATCCGGCGGACGTTTTGCCTGTGTATATCCGGCAGTGACGGCCAGCCCCGGCAGCCGGCCTATTTGCGGATGAACTGGCGCCTGGCCAGTGCGACCACCTCGCGGAAGGCTTCGAGCCGGAACAGTGCAGAAAGCAGGACGTAGCTGACCACGCCCGCGGCGACTTCGGCCAGCAACCGCAACAACGCATTGCCCGGCACCGCCAGCGCCGTAACCCGCACGAGAGCGTACATCGCCCCGGCCACGAGCAGCATCGGCAGCACCGTGCGCACGAAGCGTCCTGCGCCGAATGACGTGAAACGGGTCGTGGCGAAGAAGTTGATCGCCATCTCGCAGAAGGCGATCACCACCAGCCCCCAGATGACGGCCTGGACGCTGACCGGAATCGTCACGGCGAACACCACCGACATCATCACCTTCTTGGCGACCTCCAGTTTTACGATCAGCGCACCGCCGCTCTTGACTTTCAACACATTGTAGGCCACCAACCCCAGCGGGTAAAAAAGCCCGGCCAGGCATACCGCTTCGAAATAAGGCACCGTCGCCATCCACTCCCCTCCCAGGAAGACGGCGAACATGTCCTCGGCGATGGCCGACAGACCGAGCATCACGGGGAACATGGCATAGGCCACGACCATGACGATCTGCCGGTAACTTTCGGCCAGTTTCGGCGCGTCGTCCTTGATCTTGGCCAGCGCCGGGAAGGTCACGTTCTGCACGGCCTGCATGGCCGAAGTCGCCGGCTGGTCTTTCAGCTTGACGGCCTGCTCGTACGAGCCGAGTGTCTCCTGCGGATAGAGTTTCCCGAGAAATATCTGGGGCACCTTGTTATAGAGGGTCGAGATGAAATCGGTAGCCAGCAGGCTGAAACTGTACGGCGCCATTTCGCGCAGCGGCCGCCGGCTGCACTTCCCGCAGGGACGCCAGTCGCTCAGCCACCACAACAGCAAGGCCCGCACGGAGGCCTGCAATACGCGCTGCACCACGATGCACCAGATCCCGAACCCGGCCAATGCGAGGCCGATGGCCACCATCCCGGCGATGAACCACGAGGCGAAGGTGACCTTCGAGAGCAGTGCGAAGCGGAATGTCCGGACAAAAATCGTATTCTGGATCGCACATGCGGCGCTCAGCGGCAGTTGGAGGAAGAATACCGGTGCTATCCGCGTGATTTCCGGCATGTCGTAGAACCGCGCGATGCTCCCCGCCAGCGCTACCAGCACCCCGTAAAGCACGAGCGCAACCCCGACGTTGAAGGCGAAGACCGATTTGTAATCGTCGGCCGTAGGTGTCCCCTTGCGGATCAGCGCCTGCGAAAAGCCGCTGTCGGCAATCACGATCGCCACGGCAAGGAAGGCCGTCGGGATCGCGATCACACCCATGATGGCGGGGTTCAGCAGCCGCAGGATCGTAAGGCTCACGGCCAGCTGGAGAAGCATCGTACCGACTTTCTCGGCCATGCTCCACGCCACGCCGCTGGCTACCTTATCCCTGAGCTGCCCGTCCACCGCCTAAGATTTTTGCGCGGCAACGATCTCTTCGTTACGCCTGCGGATATTGAGGACATTGGCGATCTCGACGTACGACGCACCGCCGTCGGGGCCGAAACTGCCGCCCACGATTGCCAGCAGGTCTTGTCCGTCGAGCTTCTGGTGCTGTTCGATGACCTCCAGCGCGTCGATCAGGAAGTGATACCTGTCCTTCAGCTCCTGGTTGCGCAGGATCGGCACCACGCCGTACGACAGGGCCAGGATACGCTGCGCATGCAGCTGATAGCATACGGCCATCACGGTTTTCTGCCCGCGGAATGCCGCCAGATAACGGCCCGTACGGCCGGTCTTGGTGTCGAGCACCACATATTTTATCGGCAGGTTGGTCGAGGCACGCACGGCCGAACGTGCCAGCTGCGCCGTGATCTCGTGGTTCACCGAGACCATGTCCATGTCGATCATCGGTTTGAAATGCGTCTCGTCGCGTTCGATCTCGCGGGCGATGCGGGCCATCGTTTCCACCGATTCCACGGGGAAGTCGCCCATCGCCGTCTCGTCGCTCAGCATCACGGCGTCCACGCGCTCGTAAATGGCACTCGCCACGTCGCTCACCTCGGCGCGCGTCGGACGCGGGCTCTTGACCATCGAATAGAGCATCTGCGTGGCGATAATCACCGGGCGCTTGGCGCAAATGCACTTCTCGACGATGCGCCGCTGGGTATTGGGAATCGCCTCGGCAGGCAGCTCCACCCCCAGGTCGCCGCGCGCCACCATGATGCCGTACGACGCCTCGATGATCTCGTCGATGTTGTCGAGCCCTTCGCGGTTCTCGATCTTCGAGATGATCTTGATCTTGCTGCCGTGGGCATCGAGGATGTCCTGCACGGCCTTGATATCCTTGGCGCTGCGCACGAACGAGTGTGCGATGAAATCCACGTCGTTCTTCACGGCCCACTCGATAAACCGGCGGTCTTTCTCCGTCACCGAAGGCAGGTTGATCGACACCGACGGCACGTTGACGCTCTTGCGCGAACGCATGGCGCCACCCACGACGAATTCGCAGGTCAGCTCCTCGGCGGTCTTTCCCACGACACGGATCTCCAGTTCGCCGTCGGCGATCAGCATCCGCGCCCCGACGGGAATGTCATCCACGATATTGGGGACGTTCATGTAAACCACCTTGCGGGTCGTCTTGTCGCTGCCGTCCGAGCCGCGCACGGCGACACGGTCGCCCGGCCGGAAATTGATGCTGTTACCGTATTCGTCGGCGATCGTCGTGACACGGATTTCGGGGCCCTTCGTATCTATCATGATCGGGATGGCCGGGTTAACGCGGTGTACGGTCTCGACAATATGCGTAGCGCCCTCTTCCGAGACATGCGCCGAATTGACACGAACCACGTCCATACCGGCATCGAAAAGATTTTTCACGAACTCTTCGGTGCAACGGAAATCCGACATTGTTGCGACGATCTTGGTTTTTTTCATTCTATACATAAAAGTATGATGCTAAAATATTAGTATTTCGACATTTCACGTTACGCCCGGTGCCCGCTCCTGCACACGCTCCGCGCGAACAGCCGGGGAGGGGCCTTCCGCACGCACTCCCTCCCCTACCGGGCCGGGGAATGGGGCGCTCCGGGAAGCCGGGGCTTACTCCCTGCCGCGGAGCAACAGGGCCTCGACGCCCAGCCGGTAGGAATCCAGCCCGAAACCCATGATCGAGCCCACGGCCACGGGAGCCAGGAGCGAGACGTGGCGGAACTCCTCGCGCGCGAGGATCGACGAGATGTGCACCTCGACGACCGGCACCGACACCGCCGACACCGCATCGCGCAGCGCCACCGACGTATGGGTATATCCGCCGGCATTGAGCACCACACCGTCGTAGGTGCCGTCGGCCTGCTGCACGGCGTCGATCAGCTCGCCTTCGAGGTTGGACTGGAAATAACCGAATCCGACGGCCGGATAGAGTGCTTCAAGCTCCCCGAAAAAGGTTTCGAAAGTCCGGGTGCCGTAGACCCCGGTATCGCGCCGCCCCTGCAAATTGAGGTTCGGGCCATTGAGAATCAATATCTTCATCTTCGAGACTGTTTGACACGCACGGCACACCCGGGCGCAATCCGCAGGCAAAGATAGTGATTTTAAAGAATTTTTAATACCTTTGTTCGACATCGCCCGTTAAATAATGATTTCAAACGCCGCCCACGCCCCTGCTGCGGTTCGCACAGGCTTCGTTCCCGTCCCCAGGCGGGAACTCCGCCCCCGGGGCGGCAGCCGCACGTGAAAAACCCGAAAACCCGCACCGGCCGGCAGGGCGCCGCGGCCGGACACACCCGAGAACCATGACCGAATTCGGATTCATAGACCACATAAAAGAACTCTTCGCCGCCCTGCCCGACAACGGGTTCGAAGGGATCGGCGACGATTGCGCCGTACTCCCCGTCGGGGAGGGCGAATCGCTGGTCTTCACGACCGACATGCTCGCCGAAGGCGTTCATTTCCTGCGTTCCGCAACTTCGCCCCGCGAACTGGGGCGCAAATCCCTTGCCGTAAACCTGAGCGACGTCGCTTCGATGGGCGCCCGCCCGGTGGCCACCCTGCTGTCGCTGTCGCTCCCGGCCGACACGGCCGGTACATGGGCCGAAGAGTTCATGCTCGGCTACCGGGAACTCTCCGAAGCGTTCGGCGTCACGCTCGCCGGGGGCGACACGACCCGCTCGGCGGCAGGCATCACGATCAATGTCACGGCCATCGGCCGCATCGCCGACGCACACATCAAGCGCCGCAGCGGGGCACGCCCCGGCGACGCGATACTCGTCGCCGGAGAACTCGGACTTTCGGGCGCCGGACTGCATGACATCCTCGCCGGACGCTACGACACCCCCGCCGCCGCAGCCCACCGCAACCCGCAGCCCCAAGTGGCCGAAGGCATCTGGCTCGGCGCACGCTCCGAAGTACACGCCATGATGGATCTCTCGGACGGGCTGGCCTCGGATATCCGCCACATCATGGAGCGCTCGGGGGTAGGCGCCGCGATCGACATCGGCCGTATCCCCCTCGCCCAAGGGGCGGACGTCGAAACAGCCGCCTGCGGGGGCGAGGATTACAAGCTCCTGCTCACGGCCGACGCGGCGGCCGCCGACAGGCTCGCCGCCGATTTCCGCGCACGCTTCGGCACGCCGCTCCACCCCGTCGGCCGCATCACGGACAGCGGCAAATTGGAGTGGCTCGAAAACGACCGGCCCCGGGCCCTGGACTGGCACGGGTTCACGCATTACTGACCCTTTGGGCGGCATGTCTCGTCCACGCGGAAAACCGCACCGCAGAGCGGGTGCTGCATGCAAAGCAACTGCCTACATCCGCAGATAGAGCGATTCGGGGAGCCGGCGCAGCAGCCATGCCGCGATGCGCCAGCGGCGGGTGACGACCGCCATCCGCTTCCGGCGGCGGAGCGCCCGCAGCATCTGCCGTGCCGCCTTGTCGGGCGGCATCACCCAGAAAAGCCCTTCGCCCTTCGCCATCGCGGTAGCGACCAGGCCGGGCCTGATATCCGTCACGACGACGGCACATCCTTGTTTCGTCGCCTTTCGCCGCAGCCCCTCCGCATAGTTCATCTGATAAGCCTTCGAAGCGTTGTAAGCCGGGGCCGCATCGCTTCCGCGCAGCCCTCCGACCGACGTCACGAGCGCCAGATGCCCGCCACCCTGTCGCTCCAGACGGCCCCAGGCCCAGTCGACCGCGGCCGTCCACCCCACGACATTGGTATACACGGCCGGGCATTCGCGCTCGAAATCGAGCCGTGGGTTGAGCTCCCCCGCCCCGGCCGTTACAATGCAGAGGTCGAAGCCGCCCATTCGCTCCGAAAGCTCCTCCAGTGCCGGAACGGCCTCCTCCGGGCGCGTCACGTCGATGGCGGCCCACCAGAACGCCTCCGGACGGGCCGCGGCAATCTCCCGCAGCAGCGGCTCCCGGCGGGCCGCCAGTCCGACCGTCCACCCTTCGGCGGCCAGCTGCTCCGCAAGGCAGCGTCCGAGTCCCGAACTGGCTCCGATAATCAATGCTTGTTTTTCCATGTAGGCAAAGATAGGAGCTCCGCCGCAGGAAATCCTTGACCGAAATCAAGAAATCACCGGATACGCCCCCGGATGCGGCTGAACGTCTCGGGACGGATCCCGAGCCAGGAGGCCAGATCCCGGGCGGGGCAGTACTCCATAAGCCGCGGGCAGCGGCGCAGCAGCGCCTCGTAGCGCTCCTGCGGCGAGGCGGCATAGGTTTCGAGCAGCCGCCCGTAGACCTCGGACAGCAGGCTCTCCGCCACGCCGCGCCCCAAGCGCTCATGTCCGGCATCCGTCCGATAGAGGCTCTCGAGCGTCCCGGCCGCCACGCGCAGGACGCGGCAGGGCCTCAGCGCCTCGATGCTCACCTGCGAAAGGGTTTGGCAGCGCATCGAAACGTAGTCGCCGACAAACTCCCCGGCAAAGGCAAACCCGACGACATGGCGGTCGCCCGCACCGGAAAGGTGGACATATCGGAAGGCCCCCTCTTCCACCAGCCCTCCGTATCGGCAACGGAGACCCTGCTCCGAAAAGCGGTCGCCGCGCTCCAGCCGGAACGGCTCGCCCCGCGCCCGGAAAAAGGCGGCCAGTGTCTCGAACTCCGCCGCCGCTATGTAACGGTTGAAATCCATGTTCCGATTCGATGCAAGACCCGCACCCGAGCCCTCCGGCCCGGACGGGCACACCGCGCTCTTGCCACCTGCCGGCGCCGCAAAGCGCTCCGCAGCCGGCTTTTCAGGCGGCCTTTCCCGTACCTTTACGGCGATGCACCGCCTTTTCAGACCGGGGCGGAAGAGCGCGGCCCTACTCCTCAATGATATAGACGTGTTCGCCACGCCGCTGCATCCGGTAATGCTCGCGGGCATACTCCTCCAGATAGTCGTCGTAGCGCAGGCGCTCCAGCAGCGTGCTGTCCTGTTCGATCCTGGCCCGGTAAAACTCCCGCTCCCGGTTCAGGGCGTTGATCTGCCGCTTGATCTTCACCGCATGCAAAAGGTTCCGCCCCACCACGAACAACGTGACGACGACGATGACCGCCGTGGCGGCGATCCAGAACTTTTTGCCTACTTCGAAGCCCATCAGGGTATGTGCATGTATTTATGGGTCTGGATCGAGATATTCCATTTCGGATGCGCCTTCGCATACTCGACGATCGCGGGCATCATGCGCTCCGCAACGCTCCACTCGGGTTGCAGGTAGAGGATGCACCCGGCTCCCACCCGTGCGGCATTGCGCTCGGCCCATTCGAAATCAGCCTCGTCCCCGACGATCACCTTCAGTTCGTGCGCCTTCCCGAACGCCTCGTCCAGCGGCGGTTGCTGCCGCTTGGGCGACAGACACACCCAGTCGAAATACCCCGAGAAGGGGTGCGTCCCCGACGTTTCGAGGAATATCTCCAGCCCCTTGCCGTGCAGTGTTTCGGTCAGCACCCCCAGCGGATAAAGCAGCGGTTCGCCGCCCGTGATGACGATCGCCTGCGCAGGACACGCCGTAGCACGGTCGATCACCGTCCGTACGTCGGTCGGGGGATAGAGCCTGGGGTTCCACGTGTATTTGGCGTCGCACCAGCGGCATCCCACGTCGCATCCGCCCAGGCGGATGAAATAGGCGGGTTTCCCGGCATGGAAGCCCTCGCCCTGGATCGTGTAGAAATCTTCGACCAGGGGCAGCTTGCGCCCGCCGTCGAGCAGTTCGCTATCGGTCTTGGAATCCATCTATTCGGTAACCACGTAAATATCCTTCAGGCTGCGTCCCAACTGGTCGTAGTCCAGGCCGTAGCCCACGATGAACTCGTTGCCGATCTCCATGGCGCGGTACTTGATCGGCAGTTGCTTGCGGTAGGAACCCGGTTTGAAAAAAAGCGTGCAGACTTCGATGCTCGCAGGGTTATGCGACTTCAGCTCGCCGATCATGTGCTCGATGCTCTCGCCCGTGTCGACGATATCCTCGACGATGATCACATGGCGGCCTTCGATGCTGTTATTCAGTCCGATCAGGTTCTTCACACATCCCGTCGAGCAAGTGCCTTCGTACGAAGCCAGCTTCACGAACGACAGCTCGTTGTTGAACTCGATTTTCTTGATCAGGTCGCTCATGAACATGAACGAGCCGTTCAGTACGCCCACGAACAACGGCGTCGGCTTGTCGCGGTAGTCCTCGTTGATGCGGCAGGCTACGGCGGCCACGGCCTCGTCGATCTTGGCAGCGGGGATCATGATCCTGAACTTTTTGTCGTGAAGTTTGATGATATCCTCCATTTCAGTTACGGTTATTTGTGCAAAAATAACTATTTGCCTGCAAGAAACGAACGATTCCGACAAAAATAATCCGAAATAATGCAAAACTCCGAAAGGCCGTCGCCCGTTTCCGGGCCGGCAGCAGGCCGGATCGACAACGCATGATTCCGGCAGGAGGCAAGAAAAAACCGTCCCATGCAGTGAGGACGGCCTTTCAATATTACACCTAATCGTACTTACGGGATATTGGGTGTATCCCAGACTTTGGTTTGCGTGCAGCTGATCCGAAGCGTTTCACTGCCGCAGCGCATCCTGAATTCCCCCTCCTCGAGCCTCCATCGGCCGTCATGCCCGACGAAAGCCAGGTCGCTGGCCGGAACAGCGAACGTCACCGTACGGGATTCGCCCGGTTCGAGCGCAACCTTCTCGAAATCACGCAGGCGGATTACATCCGGTGTAAGGCTGGCAACCAGGTCGCTCGAATAGAGCATCACGGCCTCCTTGCCGGCCACTTCACCGACATTGGCCACATCGACCGTGAAGGTCAACACATCGTCGGCACCGAACATGCGGCGGTCGACACGGAAATCGCTATATGCAAATTCCGTATAGCTCAGCCCATACCCGAACGGCCACTGCACATCCATCACAGCATCGTAATTGTATTCGCCCGCCATGGCGGCCATATTCTCGCAAGGCTTGTAATCGTAGGTCGCCAATGCGCCGACCATGCGCGGATAAGTGAACGGCAATCGGGCGCTGAAGTTTGCATCCCCCGCAAGCAGGTCGGCCAGGGCATCGCCGCCGTAATTGCCCGGCAGCAGGATGTCGACCACGGCCTGCGCAAGCGGCTCGATATCGCCTATAACGCGCGGGCGGCCTTCATTGAGGATCAACACAAGCGGCTTTCCGGTCGCCGCAAGGGCCCGCACCAGTTCCTTCTGGTTCTGAGAAAGGTTCAGGTCATCCATGTTACCCGGCGTTTCGCAGTAGGAATTTTCGCCTATACAGGCAATAATCACATCGGCTCCGGCTGCCACCGACACGGCCTTGTCGATCCCTGTCACGCATTCTTCCTGCCAGTTGTCATAGCGGGACGGCGCATACTCCACACCGGGGACATAGTCCACATGGTCGAATTTATTGCATAAAGCCTCATAGATGGTATTGTAATCCCCGGCAAATTCATCGCAGCGGTCGCCCTGCCACGAATACGACCATCCTCCGTTGAGGCAGCGCATCGAATTGGCATTCGGCCCCGTGAGCAGAATCCGTGCAGACCGCTCCAGCGGCAGCAGGCCGTCCTCGTTCTTGAGCAGTATCTCCGACTCCACGGCAGCCTGCAATGCCACGGCGGCATATTCGTCGCTGGCGAATTCCGGGAAATCGCCGGTATCCCAAAACGGTTTTTCGAAAAGGCCAAGACGGAATTTCAGGCGCAGCACACGGCTCACCGCATCGTCGATGCGCTCCATGGAGACCTGCCCCTCCTCGACAAGTTCCCTGAGATAAATACAGAAATCCCAACTCGACGGTACCATTGACATATCGATACCGGCATTGACCGCAATGCGCACGGCATCCTTACGGCTCACAGCAATATGGTCGCGCTCGCAAAGGTTGTAAATATCATTCCAGTCCGTCACGATCAGACCATCCCAGTCGAGCTCCTCCTTGATCCATCCCGTGAGTAACTCCCGGTCGGCATGGAACGGCATACCGCCGTTGCTGGCCGAGTTGACCATCAGCGACAGCGCCCCGGCTCGAATGCACTCCATGAAAGGAGCAAAATATTTCTCCCTCAACACATTGCGAGTCACCGAAGAGGGTGTGCGATCCTTGCCCGACACGGGTACGCCATAGGCCATGAAATGCTTGATGCAGGCCGCGACATGACGGTCGTCGACACGGTTGGGATCCTCCCCCTGGAATCCGAGCACCGACGCCACGGCCATCTGCGAATTGACGTAAGTGTCCTCGCCGTAACTCTCCCACATGCGCGGCCAGCGCGGATCGCGCCCCAGATCCATGACCGGGGCAAAAGTCCACGGGATCGCACATGCCCGGGTCTCATAAGCCGAAATTTCGGAGCACCTGCGCATGAGTCCGCGGTTGAACGACGCCCCCATATTGATGCCCTGCGGAAAGAGGGTCGCCCCCTGCGTATAGGATGCGCCATGTATCTGGTCAACCCCGTAGATACAGGGAATCCCCAGTTCGTCGAGCGAGCGTTGCTGGATGCGATTGATAAACCTGATCCACACCTCGCGGGGTTGTCCCACACCGAAGGGAATATTCAGGATCGACCCAACCTTATAGCGGCCGATCACCGTATCGAGCAGCGCCTCGCTCAACACCGGGTGCTGCGGGTCGCTCTGGTCGATCACCACCCCGGCCGTCAACTGGCACATCTGCCCGATCTTCTCTTCGAGGGTCATCTTTTGGAGCAGCTCCCCGATGCGGGTTTCTATCTTTTTATCGGGCGCTATGGCCGGGGGTATCCGGGTACATGCGGCCAATCCGCCCAGCAAGCCCAGAAACAAAATCGGAATTTTCTTCATTCTACCGACATTCATTTTTTAACATATTTCACTTTTATGCCGTTTCGCTCCCGCCCCAGTGCGATTCCCGCACATCGGAAGCCGATCCAATCAGCGGTTCGTCGAAGCATATACCTCGGGAGTTTCCAGGTAGGCATAATAATTCTCCACATTATGGCACGCATCGACATAGAGCCCGGCAATGCTGCCGGCAGGTTTCCCTCCGACAAACAGGGCCGCCTTCACGGTCGTCCCGGCCTCCACGACGAACGGGCCGGAGTAGATGTCCGACCCGGCCGTCGGGTCGCTGCCGTCGAGCGTATAACGCACTTCGGCCGGATATTTTTCCGTATCCAGCGTAACCCGGGCCTTGCGGCCCTCCCTGACGATGCGTGCCGTGATCTCGACATCGTTGCTAAGCGTGAAGGCATTGACCCCACGGGCAAGCAAGCGGGGGATCTGGCTGTTGACACGACGGCGGAAGTCCGCCCACAGACGGCGCTCCCGGGGTGTCCATCCCAATTCGGCAATGGCGAGCAGGCGCGGAAACATCATGTATTCCAAATGCTCGGGAGTACCTATGAACTCGGCCCATGTGCATCCCTGCACCCCGATAATATGCGATGCCGCATTCGGGCGGATGTGCTCGACCGAATCCGGGGCCACATATTCGCCTTTGACAAGCGACTCGTTGGCCGCAGCCCTTTCGGGCGTATCCGGGACAGGTTCGAAGCTATACATTTTCTTGATGGGCGAGAATCCGCTCATCGCCCGCGGCTGCGTGTGCGGATTAGCCTGGTACCAGTCGAAATAGATGATTTCGCCCGGAGACATGACCGCGTCGTACCCGCGGTTGGCGGCTTCGATAGCCCCCCTCTGTCCGCGGTACGAAATCGCAACGGACGTAGGCCGCAGATTGTTCCGCAGTACCTCGTCCCACCCGACCATCACCCGGCCGTGTTCGGCAAGGAATTTTTCGGCATGCTCGATCAGGTAACACTGCACTTCGTCCAGGCCTCCCAGCTCCTTGGCGAGCAACTGGCATTTGGGGCAGGTTTTCCAGGCGACCTTGCGGGCCTCGTCGCCGCCGATGTGTATCCGCCGGGAAGGGAACAGCTCCATGACCTCGGTCAGCACACCGTCCATGAATTCGAAGGTTGCGGGATTGCCCACGCAGAATTCGCCGCTCGTATAGGGCTTTCCACTGCAACACAATTCCGGATAGCCGATGAAAACCTCGTCGGAGTGCGCCGGGAATTCGATCTCGGGAATCACCTCGATATAACGGGCCGCAGCATAAGCCACGATCTGGCGAATGTCATCCTTCGTATAATAACCGCCATAGGCCCCGGGCGTCCCTTCCGGAACGTAGCGCCTGTCGCCGAATTCCCACCACTTGAGCCAGTCGGCCTCCGTCCGGAAAGCCCCGAACCGGGTCAGCAAAGGGTACCTGTCGATCTGAATGCGCCAGCCGCCGTTGTCGGTCAGGTGCAGGTGGAAGACATTGAGCTTGTAACGTGCCATTTCATCGAGTATCTTGAAAACCTCTTCTTTGGCAAAGAAATGGCGCGAAACGTCGAGGTGGATACCCCGGTAACCGAAACGCGGATTATCGGTAATCTTCACACACGGGATACCTTTTGCCGTGAGCAGCTGCAGCAGCGTCTGCCGGGCATAGAACAACCCGGCAGAGTCGACCGCGGTAATCCGAATGCCGTCGCTACGGACTTCGAGCCCATACCCCTCGCGTGAAAGGTTCGGCGAAGAGGTATCGAGTTCACAAACGACCCTGCCGTCGGCGACACCCCGGGCGAAAGACACGCTGTCGGTCTGGAAATAGCCGCCGGTAAAGGTCATCTCCGCGGGCAGGGGAACAAGGTCTGCACCCGGCTGCGGATCGTGGCATGCCACCGCAAAAAGCAGGCTCGCGACAACGGAAATCTCTGAAATGAATCTCATATACGAAATAGAAATTATACTCCCTGCCGGGGAGCCCGGTTATCCGGGCTCCGCCTAAAAGGGTTGGAATGAATAAAATGGATCAATTAATTATTTGAACGATATCCAGGTGTGTTCCCAGGGTTCGCTCGAAGTATCCTCCAGGACGATCTCCTTACCGAAGGAGGTAATCTTGCGCGAATTATAGATCAGGTTGTCGAAATCTATGCTTGTATAGGTGTTGTTGACGTTTATCCGGGAAGGCTGGCACCCGAGCCCGTCGAGGATCGTCACGTTGCGGAAGACCACATTCTTCATCTCGCAGGACTCGCCCTTGTTGACTTGGCTGGTATAGATCGGGGTGCCCGAAGAATGGATATTATCCACTACGCAGTCTTCGAAGAGCACGTTGTCGATCAGCGCCGGCCCTCCGGCTTCCGAAAAATCGCCCAGTTCCTGCATAATGGCGAGCGCCTGTCCGCGGGCAGCCTCCAGCACGGTACAGTTGCGGATCTCGATATTGCGGATATCGCCCGATGCCCACCATACGTTGCCGCACTCGGGGCCCACGACGATGCCGCGGGCATAGTCGCCCCAGATGATGCAGTTGGTGATTCTGATGTCGTGGACATTGCCATAGGGATCGGCATTGGAACGCACCTTGAGCGTGATGCAATCGTCGTAAGCACGCAACATGCAATCGTTGATCGTGGCCCCGGTGACCGTACACAGGTCGATACCGTCACCGTTGAGATCCCAGTGGATCATATTGATGTTTTCAATGGCCACGTTATCGGTATTCATGACGCGCAGGCACCAACTCGGGGCATCGATCATCGTAACGCCTTCGATCCGGAAGTCCGTATAGCCGCCCTCGTGTTTGTTCCCCTGCACGTCGATCATCACATCGGCGTTGGAAAACTCCTCGCCCCAATGGCGCATCTTCTCGCCGGAGATGACGCCCCGGCCTGCAATCGTCACGCCGTTGCCCCTGACCTGTATGTTCTGCGGATAGAGCACCGCCCCTTCGTCGACATAGAGCGTTTGCCCCTCGGTCAGGACGATAATGCCTTCCGTATGCTCACCGGGGCCATAGTAGCTCACATTGCCGCCCGACACCGCAGGCTTCCGTGTATCAGGACGGCTCGGCATGAGGAACAGGTTGTGGTAGCGGTCGCCGTCGAACTCGACCGACACCTTGCGTTTCTCATACGCCGGAAGCGTGAATTCGACCGTATTGCTGCTGGCGCTCTCCTTGGTCGTAATCCCGTACGCCGACGGACGTACGGCCACACGCGAAAATCCGCTGCGTTTTTCGACCTTCACACGCACGGCATCCGCAAAATCGTGGGTAAAGAGCGCATAACACATCGTATCGCGCAGTTTCTTGGAGTTGTCCCAGTCGTTCCATATTTCCTCGTGATGGTTCGGGGAATCGGAACAAAGGGCATTGCGCACCTCGACGGTCTGCCAGCGGCGATCCTTGAGCACGTATACGTTGTAATAGGGATTCGCGTCCCTGAACTTGTCGTCGCCCGGCAGCACCGGGAAGAATTCGCCCTTCGTCAATTCACCGCCCTGTTCACCGTAGGCCGCAACGCGGTAAGCCACATCGTACGTGAACTCCTCTTCCAGTTTCGAGAAGTCTATCTCCAGGTCGATCGTCTGCCCTGCAGCGACACCCTCCCGCAGCATCATGTAACCATCTGCTTCCGAATTGGGGAACCTGACCTTGAACCCCAATTTCCAGGCCGCTGTCTGCCGGGCCATCGGGAAGATGTTGAACTCCGCCCCCGCGCGGCCTACCTCGACCTGTTTTTCCAGCGCCTCACCGAAAGGTTCGGTCTTTCCCGAAGCGATGTAAAGCGCATCGGTCATACGCGGAAGAGTGAGTACGACGGATCGCAGCGTATCGGGGGCATTTACCAGTACCACCTTCACGGACGAGGTAAGCGGTTTGAGCGTAAAACCCTTGCTTATCTGCTGCCGCGTCGCGCATTGCATCCAAATCGCAGGGATTTCGGCGTCGATATCCTCTACACGCAGGATATACTCGGTCGAGTGCGCCCCGGTGGAGGTGTTCGTAAACGAGAGGTTGTCCTGCGAGGCGAATGCGAGCGCCGTCGCCCGGTTGCCGGATGTTTCGATCCCCCGCATGGCAGCCTGGCTGGGAGCCATTTCCACCTCCGTACAGCGGTTGTCGTCGAAGCAGAAGATAGCCTGCGGCCAGGAGGCGATCCCGTCAGGAGTATACCCGTCCTGAGTGTTGTAATCGGGATTGAAGGCAAACGTATCGTCCTCGGCGCAGGATGCCGAACAGAAGATCGCCGCAAACGCGAATGTCGCCCAAATCTTGTTTTTCATCGTATCGTATTTTTATCGGTTTGACTATTTCCAACCGTCGTTTTGGACGAGGTTGTGATTTTTGAAAAGCTCGGCATCCGCAATCGGATAGAAATTCATCCTGTCCTCCCAGCCGCGCTGCTGGATCACCGACCGCATATAGCTGAACGAGCCATCGTTCTGCGGAGTAATCGTAAGCCCATAAACCTTCGTCGTTTCGGCACCGATCTTCCAGCGGCGGATGTCCCAGAAACGATGCCCCTCGAAGGCCAGTTCCACACGACGCTCGTTGCGCAGACGCTTCACGAAGGCCGCATAATCCGTTTCCGTAATCCCCGGCATATTGTACCGGGCACGGACTGCGTTGAGCGCCTCGCGTGGTGAGAGCGTATACTCCACCTCCCCCTTCATGCCCGTAAAATCGGGGTTCTGCGTAGCGGCAGCCAATGCCTCGGCATAGTTCAGCAACACCTCGGCATAACGGAAGAAGGGAAAGATGTGCTGATAACTCATCTCGCTGCCCGTCACGAAACTCGTCGCCTCGACAATGTGTTTGCGCAGGTAGTACGAAGTCGGTGTAGCACCGTCGAGCGGCCGGCCATTACGGCCGCCGACATACGACTGGACGGGCTGTCCCTTGAACGTCGCCCCGTTGTATATCAGCGTCCTGGCAAAGCGCGGATCGCGTGCCGACGCAACGAACATCCGCAACCGCATCGACTCGTCGTTCCAGTCGAACGGTTCGCCCGTCGCCATATCGAATGCCTCGGCGAGGTTCTGCGACGGGCAGACGCCCGAATTCCCGCCTTCGAAGCCTACCGGGAAATTGGCCGCCTCGAAATCGCTGCTCACCGGGCACCACTTGCCGAAGATCAGTCCCTGCGCATCGGCATTGTTCGTGGTTTCCTCGCTGACAAGCTTGTAAATACCGGCATCTATGAGCTCCTTGGCCGCGGCCGCGGCTTCCAGGTAACGGCCTGCATCACCGCCGGGGTTGTTGAGCGGACTGGCGGCATATAGCAGCATACGCGCCTTGAGCGCCATCGCCATGCCCTTTGTCACACGGGCGACTTCACCCTTTTCCGTCCCCAGATAGGTCTTGGGCAACGACGGGATTACGGCATCGCATTCCGAGACGATCCATCCGGCGGCATCGTCGTACGAGACCGGAACGAGCGTATTGACCTCCTGCATCGTGAACGAACGGTCACCGATCACGATCCGGTTATAGCGCCGGAGCAATTCGAAATGGAAATAGGCACGCAGGGCCCTCACTTCGAACGGATAGTTCTTGAGCTCCGCCAGATTCGTCTTGTAATTGTCCTGATACTGTGCCTCGGGGAAATCATCCGGGCAGTTGTCGAGGAAATAGTTGGCCGCGGCAATAGCCGAATAGAGCGAAGCCCAGCGGTCGTCGATCAGGTTCGTACCGTTCCAGCTCCCGTCGTAAAAACGTTTGATACCGCCCGTAGACCAGGCGTATACCGCATCGTCGGTCGCAGCGTCGATCATCGTACCTTCGACATCCAGCAACCCTTCCTGCACATACGAGTAGACGTTCGTCGCACTCTGCTTCACGCGGTCGAAGGTCGAGAATTGATATTTCGTCGTCTGGTACACCGACTCGTCGAGTTCCAGGAAATCGCTGCACGCAGCCATCAGGAGCGTGCATCCGGCGAATAGGATCAGGTATTTTTTCATCGTTGTGGCGTATTTAGAATATGACGTTCAGGCCGATCTGGTAGCTGCGTGACGAGGGATACCCCGTGCTGACGTATTCCGGATCGAGAATACCGACATGGTCGGCCGAGAAAAGGTTCAGACCGCGGAAATAGAAGCTGCATTCGCGCATACGCAGCTTGCGGGCAATCTTCGACGGCAATTTGTAATAAGCCTGCAATGTACGCAATTTCAGGAAATTGCCGTTTTCCGTCCATAGTGAGCTTTGCGTGTAGTTATTCCCGTTTGCCAATGTGGTCAGGCGCGGATAGCGGCCTTCGGTATTGAAGCGTGACCAGCGGTGCTCCATATAGTACTCCGAAACGTTGCGGTCGTTGCCGTACAGCGGCTGGTAGATGCTCGACAGCGTCGTCTCCAGCGTCGAATGGGCGACACCCTGGAAATAGGCGCTGACACCGAAGCCCCTGTATTTCAGCTCGACGCTGAAGCCGTAATAAATCTCGGGTACCGCGGCATAAAGCTGGTAGGTGCGATCGTAGTCGTCGATCCTGCCGTCCCGGTTCAGGTCGCGGTATTTCACGTCGCCCGGGCGTACCGTATTCTGGTACGAGGAGACCGGAAGCCCCTCCCGGAGCGAACCGTCGACATTGAAATCGCCGTCCTGATACATCCCATCGGCCACCAATCCGTAGAACGTCCCTACCGGCTGCCCTGTAATACGCATATAGTCAAAAGGTTTGTATTCCTCTTCCTTGTTGAGTATCTTATTGCGGGCATAGCCGATATTCCCCCGCACGGCATATCCGAAGTCGCCTGTGCGGCGACGCCATCCCACCGCCAATTCCCCGCCATAGTTGCGCACCTTACCGGTAAAGACGTCGGGCACGCCGACTCCCAGCACGCTGGAAACGGTACCCGCGGCCGACGTCCGGATGTTATGACGCATGTTGCGGAAGAAATCCACCTCGACGCTCAGGCTTCCCAGCAGGCTGAGTTCCAACCCGACATTGGTTTTATAGTCGCGTTCGGGTTCGATCCCCGCAGACGGCAACGCCCCTTGCGCGAGGCTGTTCGACGAAGTGATCCCGGCAAAAATATAACTGTTGCCCGGGCCGTTGAACTGCTTGTCCATGTCATACGACAATCGCGCGTCCATGCCCGCGATGCCGAACGACGCGCGCAGTTTCAGCAGGTCGACGACACGGCTGTCACGCAGGAACGCCTCGTTCGAGATGATCCATGCGCCCGACACGGCAGGATAGAAGCGGTACTTGTCCCCGTAGGGCATACGGCTGCTCCCGCCGTAAGTAGCGACGGCATTGACCACGTAGCGGTCGTCGTAATTGTAGCCGGCGCTGGCGATATAGTCACGGTACATGTACGTATTGTTGGCTCCGCGGTAACGGGATTTGTTCTCGCTGAAAATCAGGCGCCCCGTCACCGTATGTTTTCCGAAAGAACGGTCGTAGAGCACCTTGGCCCACACCGACGCCCGCATGACCGAATAGGAAAGGAAGCTGTCGAATGCCAGTTCTGTATCGTTCCCCTGCGGAACGAATGCCAGGGAAGCGGCATTGCCGTCCGCATCGAAGACCGTCGAGGTATTCGAATAGGCGTATTTGCGTGAGTGCGCATCGGTAATCTCCGCGGAATTGTCATAGGCGACACGCACCTGTACCGAAAGTCCCGGGGTAAGTGCCGACAAGTCCTGATCGATCGTCAGGTCGGCGAACAGCGTACGTTGCAGCAGCGTGTTGTACCCGCCCGCGGCCTTGTCGGCCAGGGGATTGGCGAACAGCTGGCTGCGGGCCCAGCCCCCGCCGGGAACCCGGATCGGGAACGCCGCCGACGGCGTGTCGTACATATCATCGAGCGCGACGCCCGCATTGGGCAGTTGGTATTGCATCAGCCGCCCCATCAGGTTCATCCGTGCGGTCGTGGTTTTCGTGATCGCGGCCTCGAGGTTCGAACGCAGCTTGAGGGAGTACATCTCGATCTGGGTCGAATAGCCATCGTTCAGGTCGGTATTATCCAGCATCCCGCGGTTGGAGTTATAGTTGGCCAGCACGAAATAGCGCATACGGCCGCCGCTCCCGTCGAACGAGAGGTTCAGGTCGTGGTTGAAACCCGCATTGCGGAGTACAGCCTTCCGCCAGTCGACATTGGGCAGTACATCGGTGCGCTCCCCCCGCACCATCGAACGGATGTCGCGCTGCGTATAGCGGGGTGCAAGCCCGTCGTTTTCCAACGCCTCGTTGACAGCCGTCGCATAGGTTGCGGCATCGGCCATATCGGGAACCCGGAACGGAGTCTGCACGCTGAAATTGTAGTCGATACGGGTACGCAGGCCGTGGTCGCCGCCGCGCCGGGTCGTGACGGCGACGATACCGTCGGCGCCCCGGTTACCGTAGAGTGCCAGCGATGCGGCGTCCTTCAGCACGGTGATGCGCTCCACTTCCTCCCGATCCAGGCAGGCCGCATCGCGTTCGATGCCGTCGACCAGTACGACCACACTGTTCCCGCCGAACGAACCGACGCCGCGCACATTCAGGTCGGGCGCCGAGTCCCATGGCAGGTTCTCGCCCTGGCGCACGCCGAGTCCCGGAATCAGGCCGTAAAGGTTGCTCATCAGGTCGGTACGGCCGCCCGCTTCGATTTCACGTGCCGCAGCGCCGGCGAGCGATGCCGACGCGGAGCCTTTGCGGACGCGCTCGTCATAGCCCACGTCGAACAGCACGTCATCGTCCGTCAGGCGGATATGCATCTCGCCACCGCTGACGGCTACCGTGCGGCTCATGCGGTTCAGAAGGGTCAGCGTCATGCGGTCACCCTCCCCGGCATCGACCTCGGCCATGCCGTCGGCGCCCGTAACCGCCACGGGGGTCCGCCCGCGGCCGAGCGTCACGGCAACCTCGCCGAGCGGCTTGTCCCATGCATCGGTCACATACACCTTGACGCGCTGCGCCTGTGCCAGCGGGCAAACGGCAGTCAGGAACAGCAGTATGATTGATATCTTTTTCATTGTATGCTCTCTGTTTGTTTAACCATGTATGTCTACCATCCGGCATTCTGAGTCAGGCCGTACCCCTTGTTGACTTCGTTCGAAGGAAAGGCGCTCAGATACCACTTCGGATCAAAGCTGTTCTTCCAGGCGCGGTCGGTTTCGGGAACCGGCTCAGAGAAATTGAACCGGAAATTCGAGGAATCCGTTCCGTCCAGGATCGTCACCCTGATCCCGTAAAGCGTCTGCCGGAAAATATCGGCACGTTTCCAGCGCACGATGTCGAACCAACGGATCTCCTCGAAGGCGAATTCCCGGGCCCGCTCGTCGAGTATCTCCTCGCGCAGCTCGGCATCCCCGGCAAGCGCACATTCGGGATAGGACGGCAGCACCTTGCCGCGGTGCAGGCGGTGCAGCAATTCGTCGGTCATGGAGGGCAGCCCCACGCGGTTGCGGGTTTTGTCGAGCCACTTGCAGGCCTCGTCCTTGCGTCCCGTCTCATTCAATGCCTCGGCATAGGCCAGGTAAACCTCGGCCAGGCGCATATAGGAGTAGTTCATCGGTTTGTCGTAGAACGTCGCACGGTTATAGTCCCAGAGGTATTTACGGTTGCAGAAACCCGTTGCGGCCCGATCCTTGGCATAGCTCACCAAATCCTCGCTGCCACCGCCTTCCCACATCTGGGCCACACGGTCGCGGAACGGGCCGCCGGGCACCATCACCGACTGGTAGAGGCGCGGATCCCGGTTCGAGAAAGGATTGTCCGTCACCGTTCCGGTCGAATTGTGCGTCCGGATCCATTCGGCATAAGGCGCCGGTTCCCCGTTCGAGAAAGGGAATTTATCGACATAGTTAAGCGTCACGCAGCCACCGCCGTACCCCTGGGCGTTCGCTCCGTTGAAATCGGTCGAAATGCCGAAGTAATAGGCATGGTAAGTATCGCCGTAGGTACGCTTCGACCGCCCGGTGGCAATCAGTATTTCGCCGTTGTAACGGTCTGCATAGCACGCACCGAATGCCTTTCCGTAACCTTCGGCTGTCTTTTCGGTCGCTTCGACGAGTTTATAGGGATTGCCGTTGTTGGCATTCTCCGTGATGAACTCTTCACAGGCCGTAACCACGCGGTTCCAGCGCTGGGCATCGTAATTGCCATACCACGCCACTTTCCGGACACTCTCCTCGGCGATCTTGCCGATATTGCCCAGTACCGGTTGTTGCGGCTCGGCATAAGGCTGGTTCGCATTGAACAAGGGGCTGGCCGCATAGAGCAGCACACGAATCTTGAGCGCCAGCGCCGAAGCTTTCGTAAAACGCCCGTCATCGGCTGGATCGACCGTCCATGGGAGCTCCCGGGCAGCCTGTTCGCACAGCGCGACGATGTATTCGACCGTCTCTTCGAAAGTCCGGCGCGAATAGTCTATATCGGCCTCCTTACCCGCCTCGACGGCTGTCTTGAGCAGGGGAACCCCACCGAAGTGGCGCAGCAATTCGTGGTACTGGCACGCAATGACCATTCGGGCCTCGCCCTTGCGCCGAATCTTTTCCGCCTCGCTCATGTCGGGCACACGGTCGACATGCTCGATGTAGAGGAACGCCTTGCGGATACCCGTCCACGTCACGTCCTGCTCGGGGTTGAACCCCATCTTCGTACCGCTCGACTCATTCTCGGTCTCGGCGTCGTATGCGCCCCCGTAATACATGCTGTAAACGCCGCCCCACGAACAATGCGTGTTGATGATATCGGTCAGGGCATCGAGGTTGTCCCATGCCAGTTTGTTACCGGCATTCTGGTGTTCGTACGACCCGCCGTTCACGCTGGGATTGTGCATCGTGAGCCCGCAGCGCAACGTGGCATAGGCCGAATTGAGGGCCCGGTCGGCATAGAGCTTCGACGAGAAGATCGTGTCGACGGTCACATCGCCGCCGGGCGCTTTCTCCAGGAACCCGTCCCCGAATTTCAGGTCGCTGCAATTGGTCAGTCCCGACACGAAACCGCCCAGGATCAGAATGGATATTATCGTCTTTTTCATAGTGGAGTGTCGATTAGAATGTGATGTTTACACCGAAGTTGAAAATGCGCACGTTCGGGTAGGAATCGATATTCGAACCGCTCGTCGCCCCCTCGGGGTCGATGTCGATGTCGTTCAGATCGGAGAAAAGCGTCAACAGGTTGTACCCGCTGAAATAAACCTTCAGCGACTTGACGCCGACCTTACGGAATGCCGGAATATCCCTGAACGTATAACCTATTTCGGCAACCTTCAGCCGCAGGTACGAGCCGTCCATCAGCCACAGGTCGGAATCCTCCAGATAGTGCGACTTGTTGAGGAAGGTCAGCCGTGGAAAACGCGCATCGGGGTTCTCGGGCGTCCAACGCCCGTCGGCCAGGAATTTGAGCAGCGCACGGCCGTTTGTACTGCCGAAAGCATTACGGTATTCGCCGCTGAGCATACGCGAGGCATGCAGGCCGGCCGTCCACTGCATCGAAATTTCGAAATTCTTGTACCGGAATCCGCCCAGCAGGCCGAGCACATAGTCCGGACGCTGGCTGTAACCGAAGTAGGTCTTGTCGTTGCCGTCGATCTTGCCGTCCCCGTTGAGGTCTTTAAAGAGCGCGTCGCCTGGACGGGGTGATCCCAGCGACATGACGGGTAGCAGCGGCTTCCCCTCCCCGTCGCTTTTCAGGGCTCCGTCGGCATCGAAGTCGTCGGCTCGCAGGAAACGATCGAACCTGTACCCGTAGTTCAGTCCCGTGCTGCGTCCGGTCTGAGCCATCCACGGATAGTTGGGCATGACTTCGTCCATAAAAATAATCTTGTTCTTCGAGTAGGAGACGTTGCCCTGCAACCACCAGTCTATCTTCTCAGTGTGCGAATTCCAGCCCAGCGAAATTTCATAGCCCCGGTTATCGACCTCACCCAGATTGATCAGCGGCAGTTCGATGGCGACGATCGACGGCAGCGTATTGCGGGTCGAAAGGATGTCGTAGCGGTGTTCGAAGAAATAGTCGGCCGTCAGGCTGAGGCGCGAACCGAACATCTTGAGGTCGATGCCGTAGTTTTGTTTGCGGACTTTTTCCCAGGTCACCTCGGAGTTGCCGACCGTATTTTCGATCGCATCGGGCAGCATCGTCATACTTCCGCCCATACCGAACTGGTAGCTGCCGTAGCCGTTCTGCCATACGGCATGGTTGCCCGTCCACGAGCCGTTGAGGTAGAGGAAGCGCGCACCGCTGTACTTGTCGTTCCCGACCAGTCCGAACGAGGCCCTCAGCTTCAGGAAATCGACGGTTTGCTGGTTCTTCATGAAATTCTCCTCCGAGACGATCCAACCCACGGAACCTGCCGGGAAGAACCCGTAGCGCTTCTTCGGGGCGAAATTCTCGGAGCCGTTGTAACCGGCGTTGAAATCGACCAGATAGCGGTTCTTGTAAGCATAGGTCAAACGCCCCACATAACCCACATAGGCGGTCGGGATGTCGGTATACTGACCCGGGTAGTAGGTCTTCGACTGGTTGTAAAGCAGCAGTGCCGACACCGCGTGGTCACCGAACGTACGCTGGTAGCCGAGGCTCGCCTCTATATACCAGTTGCGTGATTTGCCCGACCCGTCCTCACCATAGGTCATCGGCTCGCGCATACCCGTCACGCCGTCGGTCTGGTAGACGATCGTATTGTCGAACCTCGGGTCTGAGACATCCATTCCGGGTTGGGTGATCGTCCCCAGATAAATCGGCGTATAGGAACTGTTCGTACCGGTCGGGGCGCGTTTGGTCGCCAGGTAGTAAGAGGTATTGTATGCTCCTTTCACATTGAGGGTCAATCCCTTGGTAATCACATCGAGGTTCTGGGAAAGCGCAAGGTCGAGGTTCAGTTCATTCTGGGTCGTTTTGCGGTAACCCCAGTTGTAGTAGCAGTCCAGCCCGCTCGTGAGTTCCGTAAGCGGGATGTAGTTGTTCTTGTAATTGTAGATGTACTTCCCGTCGACGAAACCCGGACTTGCGAACGGCGTACACCACATGATATTCTGCCAGAGCGAATAGGTCAGCGGTTCGCGTTTGTCGCTCACGCGCCCGCCGATATTGACTTTCAACTGAGTCGTATTCGTAATGTCTACGTCGATGTTCGAGCGGTAGTTAAAGCGCTGATAATTGTAATTCGGGTCATAACTCTCGTCGAAACGCTTCATCATGCCGTCCTGATCCAGGTAACCCAACGACACGAAATAGCGGATGCGGTCGCCGCCGCCCGACAGGGTCGCATTATGTTGTGTCTGCCAGGCGACGTTCTTGAAGATGTATTTGCTCCAGTCCACATCCGGGAACATGATCGGATCGGCCTTCGTGCGGAACATTTCCGTTACGAACGGCGAAAAGGTGAGCTGGTCATCCTTAATGCCGGGATTGTCGGAGCGCTGGGCCTCGGAATAGAGCGTAGCGTAAGTATAACTGTCGACACCGGTCAGGTGTCGCAGCGACTGAGTCAGTCCGAAGGTCGAATTCCATGAAATCTGTGGCTTGCCCTTCGTACCGCGCCGCGTCGTGACCAGAATGACACCATTGGCGCCGCGAACCCCGAATACGGCCGTCGACGATGCATCCTTGAGGACGGTCACACTCTCGATCTCGTGCGAATCCATCTGGAAAAACGAACGCTCGACACCGTCCACCAGGATAAGCGGCTTCGACGCCTCGTTCGAAAGCGATCCCGTACCGCGGACATAAATGTCGGGGTCTTCGGCACCGGGCTGTCCGGAAATCTGTACCGACGAAATGCCTGTCACGGCCCCCGCAAGGGCACTGCCGGCACTGCCGCTCGGTGACTTGAGCAGGTCTTTGGTATTGATCGAGGCGATGGCGCCCGTCACCGACACCTTTTTCTGTTGCCCGTAGGCGATGACCTGCACCTCCTCCAGCGCCTGCGCCTCTTCCTTCAGGCGGATTTCATTGTCCGCCGCAGCCACGAGCACCGACTCCCGGGGCTGGTAGCCAATATAGGAAACCGACACGAGCGGTTGATAGCGGACGGGAATCGTGATCCGGAATTCACCCTCGGAGTTGGTCGTCATACCGATTTGCGGGGCGTCCTTGACAACAATGGCGACACCGGCGAGCGGTACGGAACTTCTTTCGTCGACCACACGGCCCTTATACGTTACCGACCGGCTGCCGCCCTGGATGGCCTGCAAGCCCGCCGCATCCGGCTCTCCCGCGCCGGCGGCAAGTGCAAACGCCGGGAACATCAGGCAGACGGCGATCAGATATATGGTTTGCTTCATGATTTGCGAGTTGTTACTGTTTGACATCTATGGCGATTGCATATTGCGCGGCCTGGTCGGCCTTTCCCACGACGACGTTTCCGCCCACCTTGAGCGTCGGCGTGAAACCGTCATCCAAGTAGTTGCTTCCGGCCACGTAGAACACGTCTTTCCAGCCCATCTTGTAGAGCAGCCACGCAGCCTGGCAGGTTCCCGTCCCCTCGGACACGGCGGCGACACCGAGTTTGTTGTCATAGGTCAGCCCGATGTACGAACGGCTGCGCGTGCCGTTCCAGGCTTCGCCCAGGGCCGTTTCCCATCCCGTATCGTTCCAATACATCTCCAGGCGGGTCAGCAGATGCCCCTCGCGTACCAACCACGGGTGTCCCGACGCCGCGGCGACCACATCCCACGGAGTCCCCGAGGCAAGATACCCGTCGCGTCCCGCCTCATCGACCCATTGGGTCATCCTGACCAGTTCGCCGTCGCGGATACCCGCATTCCAAAATTCAATATGCCCGTCCTCGTAGAAACCGACCGTCCCGCGCCAGTCGCCCTCGGAATTGCGGTCGGAGAGCACTTTCCCATTGTAGTAAATCATCGTGCTCTCCTTGGTCATCATTCCGGTGAGTGCGACCAGCGAGGCCACGTCGTCCATGACCACCGAGCGGACATCGTTGCTGACCATATAGGCTTTCGCCTTGTCAATGTCGATCGTGGCGAAGGCGAATTCGATTCCCTCGATCGTTTCGGTCGGGCGGTTTGCGGCCCAGTTGCCGATAAAGGCAAGGTAAACGTCCAGGTCACCGGCACCGGGATCCCAGCTCCATGGGGTTTCGGATGTTGCCGCACCGCGTACGGGAACGCTGTTGACCGTAGTTGCCTTATAGACATTGAGGAACGGATAGAGCTGCTGGTCGACATAATTGCCCGTGACCTCGCTAAACCCGTAGACGATCGGTTTGTCCATCACTTTCGAATAGTCTATCCTGACGTTGTAGATGCGCTCTTTGCCATCCATTTCGACTTTCAGTTGCCGGGTAAGCGACTCCGTGAAATCGAACGTCGTAGACGAGGCGATCGAAGCTCCCTCCATCAGGGCACCTTCGGCAAAATCGAGTTCGATTTCACCCCGGTTCATACTCCGCTCATAAGTGATCGTAAGCGTCTTGCCCGATACGGAAACGCAGCCACCGATTCCCGAAGCAGTCACCTTCGTAGCATCGGTGATCGGAAATGCCTTCGACGAAATCGTGAACCACACCTTGACGATCCGGTTATCGGGTGCCCGGAAGTTCAGCACCGGATAGGTATCCAGGTCGGCGGCGGTAACGTCCGTCGGGAAAATGACCGAATAGCCCTCACTGAGCTCGACGTCGATCCGGGCATGTGAGAAATCCTCGGCCATATCGAATCTCAGGGCCAGGTTTTTATCGTCTATCCGCTCCGCCGTGACTGTCTCGCCGTCGACGGTCACGCGGATTGACTTATAGGGCAGACCGCCGGACGAGACCGTCCGATCGTCGGAACAGGAGCAGAAGGACAGCGCCGCTGCGACGAATACGGCACTCACGTAATTCTTGTAGAAATCTGCTTTCATAGATTAGGGTTTAGTTGGTTTATTCGGAAAAAGGGAAAGGGATCGGACACTACGGTTCATCCGGGATGGCTGCATCATGTCATGGCATTGTTTTTTAGGTTAGTTTTCGGTTCCGACAGCCCCGTCCAAAGGGCTTTTGCCGGATACGAAAATACTCTGCCCGGACGGCTTCGAGGTTGAAATTTTACCGTAAAACGGCTCTGACGCAAATCGGCCGGCTGCAACAGCCGACCGACACAACGCAGGCAATACAATGCATAACAACACATTACACAAACACCTCCGGAAAATATCCGGGTTATACGATTTTTTCACCCTTGCCATCGAGTTGTTCGATGAATTCCTTGGGACTGACGCCGAACTTTTTCCGGAAACAGGTGCTGAAATACTTCGGGTCGTTGAACCCTACGGCATAAGCCAGATCGGCGATCCGCATGTGGCGCTGCTGTTCCAGCAACCGGCACGCCGCGCGCAGCCGTATGTCGACCATAAACGCGGTCGGAGTAAGCCCTGTCAGCGATTTGAGTTTCTCGGTGAGGACGGTACGCGACGTATTCATCTCCCGCGTGAAATCGGCCTGCGAAAATTCGCCGTCGTCGATATGCGCATTGACGCACGCCATAGCCCGGCGCATGAAATCTTCGTCCATCGAGGTATATTCCAACGCTTCGATCTCAAAGACAAGCTGGTTGCGGAAATGCGAACCTTTGCACTCCTGCTTTCTGAGCTGGTTCACGATCTGTGCATGGAGCAGCTTGAAGTTGAACGGCTTGGTAACATAACCGTCAGCCCCCGAGTCATACCCTTCGATACGGCTGTCGTCCGTATTTTTGGCCGTCAGAAGGATGACAGGGATATGGCAATATTCGAACGTCCCCTTGATCTTGGCGCACAACTCGATCCCGTCCATCCCGGGCATCATGATGTCGGAAACGACCAGATCGACCGGTTTTTCGGCCAAAAGTTGCAGTGCCTCTTCGCCTCCGGATGCCATTTCGATGTGGAAATAAGCCGCCAGCAAGTTGGACACCAACACCCGCAGTTCCTCGTTGTCATCCACGATCAGAATCGTATACATCCGCCCGTCTCCGGCAACCGCCTCGTCCGGCCGCATGGACGGCAACTCCGCCGATCCCAGCATCAAATCCGCCGAATCGGGCCCTGGCACCGATTCGTCGACCTCTTCCCCGGAGTAAGCGTCCCGGCCTATGGGCAATACGACCCGGAAACAATTTCCCTCCCGTTCGCTGCTCGAAACCCGGATATGCCCCTTGTGGATATCGGTCAGATCCTTCACCAGCGACAACCCGATACCCGTACCGATGGTATGGAACTTACGGTAATTACCGTCGTAGAAGCGCTTGAAAAGCCCGTCGATAGTCTGCTGGCTCATGCATTCACCGCTATTGGCGATCATTATACCGACAAAACCGGGGCTTTCCATCCCCACACGGATTTTTATTTCCCCTTCGTCGGGTGTGTATTTGGCAGCGTTGGAAAGCAGGTTGTAGACGATCTTATCGAGTTTGTCGGAATCGAACCAGCCTTCGATACGGTCGGCAGAACTCTGGAAGTAGACCCGAAGGCGCTTTTTCGATACCAGCGGGGCGAATGCCTCGACACATTTGCGAACGAATGCCGCCACATCGCCTTGCGAAACCCGGATCTTCAGGTTACCACTCTCGACCTTGCGGAATTCGAGTATCTGCTGGATGAGGCGCATCAGACGCGTCGCGTTGACCGAGATTACGTTGTAGAGCGCCTCCCGGTCTGTGGAGGTGCTGCGCAGGCTGTCAAGCGAGGTAATGATGATCGTCAGGGGCGTCATCAGCTCGTGGGTGACATTGGTAAAGAACTGCAATTTCGCGTGGTTCAGCTCCTCGGTTTTCCGGCGTTCGAATTTCGAAATGCGGATTTCATGCTGCATACGCAGTCGGTAGCGCAGGAAGCGGATCGCGCCGTAGGCCACCCCCGCAAGGGCTGCGAGATAGAACGCCACGGCCCACCACGAGCGCCAGGGTGCCGGCAGGATACGCACCTTCAGCACCCGCTCGTTGCTGCTCCAGACACCGTTGCCGCCCGCCGCCTGCAAATGGAAGGTATAAATGCCCGCAGGCAGGTTGTTGTAGGAGGCGAAGCGGTGCTGTGAATCGACCAATACGTACTCCTTGTCGAACCCGTCCAGCTTGTATTTGAAGATGTTGTCCCTCGGATTGGCATAGGAAAGCATCGAAAATTCGATATAGAAATTGTTTTGCCGGTGGGTCAGCGTCACCTCATCTGCATAGTCGATCTCCCGGGAGCTGATATGCTCCCGCTCCTTTTCCGGCATGGTACGCAGGGACTGGTTGTGAACCCGGAAATCGGTCAATACGATCGGAAGTTTCGACTGGTGGGGCTGGATGCGGTTGCCCGTAAAGATGCGCAGTCCGTTCGAACCGCCGAACGCCATGCGTCCGTATTCGACACGTGCCGATGCATTGCGGTTGAAGAAGAACGATTGCAGGTCTGCCGTAATAATATAGGTGTTGATATGCTCGGGAGTACCGTTTTCGTCGGGCGAGAACGAGAACACGGCATCGTTGGTCGTAATCCACATGCGGCCGTTCTCATCCCTAGCAATGTTGGTGATCCCCTTTTTCTCGATGTTGGGAAATGCCGTGACCGCCTTGAAACGATCCTCCGAGGGCGAATATACCGCCAGTCCGTCGGCAATCGTCCCCGCCCAGAGGTTACCCGCATCGTCCGTACCGAGGCAATAGACGTTATCGGCCGTCATCCCCGCCCCGCGTCGATACTGGATCCAGTCACGTCTTTTCGTATCGACACGGATGATCCCGTCTCCGTTGGTCGCAATCCATACGACCCCGCCGCCGACGCAGCAGATATCGAATATGCGCGTCGATGCGAAGGGCGTCTTCCGCCCCAGCCACATGTCGAGCGTCGAGAGCTGCCCGGACGCCGATTCGATATAAATTCCCGACCTCGAACCGATCCACAAATTCCCGTCCGGATCCTCCCGCAGCGCGAGCACGCAGTCGTCGGCAAACAGCGGCAGCGTATTCCGGTTGATCTGGCGCACGCGATGGCGTTTCTCGTCGTAGCACCATACACCCGAACTCCACGTCGCAAAGCACAGCTCCGAAGTGGCGTTCCTCCTGATTATGGCATTGACGGTCGAAGTATAAGGCAGCACACACAGGTCGGGATGCTCCCGGTAGCTGACGATACGGCCGCTGCGGGTATTATACCCGATCAGCCCGAAATCGAGCAGCCCGAGCCAATATTCGCCCTCGCCGATGTAATACATACTCCGTACGGAACTGGTGTTGAAGCGGGCACGCACCGGATCGAGCCGGTTGAATTCGAATTTCATGCCTGCGGTCTGTATCTTGCAAACACCGCCGCCCAGCATCCCGATCCACATGAGGTTGTCCCGGGCCCGCATAATCGAATTGACCTCGTTGTATGGCAGGTCGCCCACATCCTCGCCGGGTTTGAAATTCTGGAACGAGGGCCGGTGATCCATGTCATGCAGAATGCTCAGTCCGCTGCGGGTTCCCACCCACAGCGTGTTCTGCGCAATATCTTCTTCGATGGCATAGACAATGTCGTCGAGCAGCGCCGTATCGTCGTCTTCACGGTGCATGTAACGGGCATATTGCATCCGCCCGGGAGCATAGGGGTTTATCCTGTCTCTTATACACATCTGACGCTGCCGA
>ERZ1026958.58-NODE-58-length-57817-cov-6.967003_pt1 | contig 57817 bp, 39 predicted proteins | sample MGYA00519567_ERZ1026958 | MGnify/ENA primary metagenome ERZ1026958 (study PRJEB26926, sample SAMN06164518) | human gut metagenome | biome: ENVO:00009003; feature: ENVO:2100002; material: ENVO:00002003 | host: Homo sapiens | place: USA | collected 2012 ...
GAGGGTGCTGCGGTTGTCGCCGTTCCGGGCACGGGGCCCGCCATACGGTTGCTGCCGGCGTCCGTTTCCGTTTTGCTTCCGGCCGCGAACGGTGCCAGCGCCATGCCGAAGGCGCCTGTCGTGAACCGGTGCGGGATGTCGATGCGTATGCCGGCTATGAGGTATTCCATGTTTTATTCTCCTATCGTTATGATCCTGTTACAGTATTCGAGCGAGCTTTCGCGGTGGGCGATGACGACCAATGTCAGCCCGGCATCCCGTGCCGCGAGCCCGGCGATCGAGCGGTTGATCTCCTCTTCGGTGCGGCTGTCGAGCGCCGAGGTCGCCTCGTCGAAGAAAAGCACGTCGGCCTGCCGGTAGAGCGCACGGGCTATGCCGATGCGCTGGCGCTGTCCGCCCGAGAGGCGGCAGCCGCACTCCCCGACGTGGGTGTCGATCCCTTTCGCCAGTCCGGCGACCAGCTCCCCGAGCTGTGCCGTGCGGAGCGCCTGCATGACCCGCTCCCGGTCGACCTCCCCGGCGGGGATGCCCAGCGCGACGTTGGCCGCGAAGCTGCCGTCGGCGATGAAGAGGCTCTGCGAGACGTACCCGATGCGGTTCTGCCATGTCCGGCGGTTGGCCGCCGTAAGCGGCGTGCCGTCGATGACGATTTCACCCCCGGTCGGCTCGTACAGTCCCAGCAGCAGGTTGAAGAGCGTCGTTTTCCCGGCGCCCGAGGCTCCGCGGATACCGATGCGCTCGCCCTTGCGGATCGTCAGCGAAAGGCCGTGGAAAAGCTCGCGCCCGCCGTCCGCGAAGCGGAACCTAAGGTCGCGCACGGCGATCTCGCGGCTGAAGGGCAGTTTTTCGGGGGTGCGGATACTATCGGCGGCGGGGTTCCCGGGAGTGCCGGGTTTGCAGAGAGTGCCGGGATTGCCGGGATTGCCGGGGGCAACGGTTGCGGCGGGTGTGCTGCGCGGGCCGGGGGTGGCGGATGGGACGGGTGTGTCCCGGCACTCTGCGGTATCGCTCCGTCCGGGGATATTATGTCGTTCCGGGGTGTTGTGCTGTCCCGGGGCATTTGTCGGGGTGCCGGGAACTGGGCTTGCCTCCGGGGTTTTCCCGCAGGCCGGGGCGGTGTCCGCGGAGTCCCGGGTACTCCGTGCGGCCGCTTTCCCCGGATTCGGGGTAGCCGGCGCCGGGGGGCAGTCCGCCGCGGCGTCGCGCAGGATGCCGATCGTGTAGCGGTTGTATTTGATGGCCGTCCAGCCGGTCATGATGTTGCGCACCGAAGGCATCAGGCGCAGTGCGGCCACGGCGAATACGCCGAACAGCATTTGCGCCCGCCCGTCGCCGTCGCCGAGGCTCAGAGCCACGAGCAGGGCCATGCCCACGGCCAGCCCGACCTCGGTGAAGGTCTGGGGCAGCAGCCCGATCGCCGTTTCGCGCAGGCGCGTGCGGATCACCTGATCCATCGCCCGGTCGAACTGGCGGAGCATCATCGGGAAGGCATTGTTGATCTCGATGTCGGCATAGCCGCGGAAGGTCTCGGCCACGAGCCGCGCCTTTTCGCGCTGCGCCTTGTTTTCCAGCTCCCCGTAGCGGTTGATGCGGTTGCGCACCAGCCCGTAATAGAGCCAGATCGAGGGCAGGAAAACCGCGACGGCGAGCAGTGCCGCGACGGGCGTGTACCACATCAGCGCCCCGAACAGCAATAGGAGCAGCATCGCCTCGGCGGCGATGGCAGCGGCGGGTTTGAGCACGCCCGCCGCGAAGGCCAGGCAGACGACGTTGACGTTGCGGGCCAGTACGGCCGAGTTCGACGCCTTGACGAAGGGCAGCCCCCGGTCGTGGTAGGTGACGAGCAGCCGCCGCGAGAGCGTGCGGTAGAGGTCATAGATATAGTTGCGCTCGACGCGGGCGAGCCACAGCCCTAAGAGGCACTTCAGGACTATTACGCCCACCACGGCGGCGCAGACCGCCAGCGCGAAACTGCGCGGCGAGTCGAAGCCCAGCCCGGCGTAGGCGCGCGCCAGCACCCCGCCACCCTCGAGACTGCCGGGGTCGAGCACCAGCGCCAGCACGGGCAGCAGCATGGCCAGCCCTAGGAAATTCAGCCCTGCGCGCAGCAGGAGCGTGCAGGCTACCCACACTCCCCGGCGGCGGAACGCACGCGGTATGATGCCGATGGTTCGGTTCATGTTATCCTTCCACTTTTTCGATGTTTCCCAGTTTCACGTACCACAGGTATCCTTCGCATTGGGTATAACCCATCTGTCGCAGCAGGCCGAGGTATTCGCTCACCTGGCGGCGGTAGCGTCCGGGGTCGCGGTTGCCGAATTTATAGTCGACGACCACGGCCCGCGTGCCGCGGATCATCACGCGGTCGGGGCGCCGGGTCGACCCGGCACCGGGGACGATGATCTCGTTTTCGTTGCGCACGTGCTGCCATCCGCCCCCGAACCATTCGCCCACGACGGGGTGCGCCAGTGCACGGACTATCGCTCCCCGCAGCGCCTCGGCCTCGGCGGGCGACAGCGTGCCGTCGTCCTGCATGCGCCGCACGGCTTCGTAGATATGCTGCTCGTCGTCGGCCTCCTCGAACGCCTTGTGCATCAGGATGCCGAGATTGCGGGGCGAGAGTTCCACCTCGTCCTCCTCCTCGAAATAGCGTTGCGAGGGGAGCCGCAGCCGGAGGTTGGCACGCGCCGTGGGGTAGTTTTCCAGCACGACATGCCCGCTGTCCGGCGCTTTGCCCCCGCCGGGCACGGGGCCCGTGAAAAGACCGAATTCGAACCGTTCGCCCCCCTCGGTTGCCGTGTAGCGTCCTTCGGTGCCGTCCAGCAGTGCCTTGTCGCCGTCGGCCTGAATGCTCCGGAGCAGCAGCCCTCCGACGGTCTTGCCGCCCTTTTGGGGGATGAAGATGTGCAGCGATTCGGCCGCGCGTGTCAGGGCGACGTACAGCAGGTTGACGTTGTCCACGTGCGAATAGACCAGCTCGCGGTAGTACTCCGCCGAGAAGCCCGATTCGGCCATTGCCTTCTTGTATTTCACCGGGAAGCGCCCGACGGCCCCCGCGTCGCCCTGTGCCTCGGCCCAGACGATGTTGGTGACGTTGCCGCCCGACTTGGGATCGAGCTGCCACGAGCACCAGGGGATCAGCACCACGCGCTTTTCGAGCCCCTTGGCCTTGTGTATGGTCGTGATCTCGACGGTCGTTGCGCTCTCGTCGACGCTCAGCGACCGGTTCTGCCCCTGCTGCTCCCACCAGTCGAGGAACAGCGCGATGTCGGCGATCTTGCTGGCGCAGAAGCCGATGATCTGTTCGTGTATGGCTTGCAGGTAGGCCGTCTGCTGCCTGTCGTCGTGCAGCGCGTGTCGCATGACGATCCGCTCGAACGCCTCCTCGGGCGACAGCAGCCGGATCGAACGGAAAAAGGTGCGTTCGTCCCCGGGCAGCGGGCGGTCGAACCCGCGGCCGAGGTAGTGGTTGTAGACGGCGCGGCTGAGCGAGTCGTCGGGGTTGAGCGACAGGCGCAGCGCCGCGGCGATGAACGAACTGACGGGGGCATTGCCCACGATCAGCGCTTCCTGCGTCATCACATCGAACCGGTAGCGCGGGTCGTCGTTGCGGCGTTTGAAATCCAGCAGCTCGGCGGCCACCTTGGCGCCGTCGGTCGCCCCGCGCACCAGGATCATGATGTCGCACGGACGGAAACCCTTGTCCAGCACCTCGCAGATGCGCTCCACGACGGGCGGCCGTTCGGCGAAGGTCTCCACCGAAACATAGCCCGGTCTCCCGCCCAGGCGGCGGGGTGTCTGCGCATGTTCGCGGTAGGCGTCTTGCAGCGTGTCGCGCAGTTCGCCGGCCGTGCGGGCGTCCATGTCGCCCCGTGCGGCGGCTTCGTCCAGCGTCGTGTTCAGCGCCAGGTTGTCGGCCTCGACCACGCGGCCGATGACCTTGTTGTTGAAGTCCACCACGGCAGGCAGGCTGCGGTAGTTCTCCTTGAGGTTGACCAGTTCGGTGCTCTCCGCGCCCAGCGCCTGCTGCGCCTGCGAGTGGAGTATCTTCCAGTCGCCGCCCCGCCAGCGGTAGATCGACTGCTTGATGTCGCCCACGATCAGCACCGAGGTCGCCCCGCTCTGCGCCATGGCGTTCTGCAACAGGGGCAGGAAATTCTCCCACTCCTTGACGGAGGTGTCCTGGAATTCGTCGATCATGAAGTGTTCGAAGCGGTTGCCGACCTTCTCGTAGATGAACGGCGCGTCGTTGTGGCCGATGAATTCCGAGAGGATGTATTTGGTCTCCGAGAGGAGCATCATGTTCTCCTGGTCGCACATCTGCTGCACCTTGGCATAGAGGTCGGCCAAAAGGGCGAAACTGCGGTAGTTCTCGCGCAGCAGGTCGCAGGTGTTCCATGCGCGGACGTTGGCATCGTAGAGGGCGCACATTTCGCGCAGCAGGGGTTGCAGCCGGGGGCGCAGCTCCTGCGCCGTACTGCCGGGTTTTCCCCACGCCTCGTCCCTGGTGCAGGCCGCTTCCGCGCGGCTCCCATAGCGGTCGAAGCTGCCGCCCGCCACGGCGTAGAAGTAAGCTGCGAAGCCCGAGCCTTTGTAGGGAAAATCGGCGACCGAGGCGCCCGCATCGCCGATGATCCGCACGGCTTCGGCCGCCGTGTCCTGCATCCGTTTCTTGGTCGCCGCGGCGTGTGCCGTGGCTTCGCCTACGATACGCGCCAGTTCCTCGCGCGAACGCGCCATCGCCAGGGCATCCTTGTTCTTCTCCTTGAACAGTTCGCCGCCCAGCGTGAGTATGCCGTCGCGGATGTCCCATTTCTTGCCTTCGTCGATGCGCTCCTGCACGAAGTCCGTGAGCCAGCGCTGCAGGTCGCGGTCGGTGGTGATCTGCTCGATGAGCGTGTCGGCGCTCTTGGTCAGCACCGAGGCCGTTTCGATCTCGACGTTGTAATTGAGGTCGATGCCCAGCTCCTTGATGAAGGCGCGCAGGATGCGCTGGAAGAAGGTGTCGATCGTCAGCACCGTGAAGCGCGAATAGTCGTGCAGGATCTTCGACCGCACCTCCCGGGCGCGTCGGCGCACCGTGGCGGCATCGAGCGACAATTCGCGGCAGAGGTTGTCGAGGTAGGAGCTCGGCTGTCCCGAGGCCAGCAGGTGGATCTCCTTGAGGATGCGCGATTTCATCTCCTCGGTGGCCTTGTTGGTGAAGGTCACGGCGAGGATGTGGCGGTAAATGCCGGGCTGTTCGACCACGTCGCGCACGTATTTGTACGCCAACTGGTAGGTCTTGCCCGACCCTGCGCTTGCATTCAGAATTCTCGCCCTCACTGTCCGAAATGTCGTTTTAGGTAGTAAAAGTACAAAACAAATCCCGAACGGCAAACCGGGGTTCGCAATAATTTTGTATTTTAGCGACGTATTTAAACCTACAATGTATGAAGAAGATGATTCTGAGCGCCGTGATGCTGGTTTTCGCAGCCTCCGGCCGTGCACAGGAGACGGGCGCCGCGAGCCCTACGGAACACAACGAATGGCTGACTGCGTTCGAGGCCGTCGCGGTGGATGCCGACCTGGATATCAAATTCGTGAAAGTCCCCGACACCGAGGCCCCCAAGATCGTATACGACACGAAAGGCTCCTATACTTCGAAATTCCGCGCCGAGGTGAAGGACAAAACCCTGCGTATCAGCGAGAAGTATGATTCGCGCCGTCCCGACCGCACCCAGGTGACGGTCTATTACAATGCGTTGCAGTCCGTTTCGCTGTCGGGCGCCGCAGCCGTGTTCGAGGGAACGGTGGATGCGGTGCTGCTCGACCTGACCCTGGGGCGCAAGGCGTCGCTCACGGCGGCGTTCGATGTCAAAGATCTCAGGATGGAGCTCACGGGCGGCAGCAGCGCGACGCTCACCGGCAAGGCGGGCTATCTGACGCTGTTCGCCTCGACGGGCAGGGTCGCGGCCTCGGGGCTGGAGGTGATGTCGGCCGAGGTCAATGCCCAGAGCAAGGCCGACGTGTCGCTGTGGATCACCGACCGGTTCATCGGCAAGACCACGACCAACGCCCGTATTACCTATAAGGGGCAGCCTGCCGTCGTGCGCGGCGGCGCCAAGTTCATGGGCGGTGAGATCAGCCACGTAGAATAGTCTCAAGGAACAATAATGCGAAGGGGGCTTCCGGATTCCGGGCGGACGATACCGCCGGGGAAGTCGCCGGGGCTGTCCGAACTGCTATGAAGGGATTTCTGGAGGAGGTGGCCGCCGACCTGTATGCGCGCTATGGCGAGGGACTGTCCGATCGGGCGGTGCTCTTCCCGTCGCGGCGTGCGCGGCTGTTTTTCGTCGATGCCCTGGGGCGTATCGCCGGGCGTCCGATGTGGCAGCCCGAATGGGTGACGATCGACGACCTGACGGGTGAAATATCGGGGCTGCATACGGGCGACCGCGTGCGGCTCATCACCGAGCTCTACAAAGTCTACTCGGCCTACCACAACGAACCTTTCGACAAGTTCTATTTCTGGGGCGACATGCTCCTCACGGACTTCGATACGATCGACAAATACCTGATCGACGCGCAGATGCTGTTCCGCAACATCTCGGAGATCAAGGAGATCGAAGCCGATATTTCCTACCTCACGCCCGCGCAGCTGCGCATCCTTTCGTTCTGGTCCTCGTTCGGCGAGCAGGCCGACCTTTCGGAGGAGAAACGCCGTTTCCTGGCGATTTGGAAGACCCTCGGCCCCATCTACCGCCGCTTCCGGGAGCGTCTCTCGTCGCTCGGTATCGCCTACAACGGCATGGTGCAGCGCGCTGCCGCCGACCGTATCCGCGGGGGCGGGTTCGCCTTTCCCGAGCCGCGGCGCTATGTCGTGGCGGGCTTCAACGCCCTCTCCGAGTGCGAGAAGCGCCTTTTCGGGTTCCTCGCCACGGCGGCCGAAACCGATTTTTACTGGGACTACGACTCCTATTATAAGGACGACCCCGAACAGGAGGCGGGTATGTTCGTGCGTTCGAACGTGGCGCAGTTCCCGCCCCGCACGGAACTTCGGCACGACAACATGCGGGGGGAGAAGCAGATCGTGTCGGTCGCCGCCGTCTCGAACGCCGTGCAGTGCAAGTATGCCGCGGCGATCCTCGCCGACCTTGCCCGCCGCCGCAGGGAGGAAGACCCCGGCATCGCCGCGGGCGCCAGGCCCGCGCTGGGCAAGGAGACCGCCGTGGTGCTTACCGACGAGAACCTGCTGCTGCCGCTGCTGTATGCCCTGCCCGCCGACATCGGACGGGTGAACGTGACGATGGGCTTTCCCCTGCGGCAGAGCCTGGCCTACACGTTCGTCGAGCGTCTGGTGGAGTTGCAGAACCACCGCCGCCGCAAGGGCGACGGCTGCACGTTCTACCATGCCGACGTCGCCGGCATCCTCGCACACCCCTATGTGGCCGAGTGCGACGCCGCACTCACGCGCACGATGCACGAGGAGATCGTCCGCGACCGCCGCATTTCGGTCGATGCCGCGTGGCTGGGCCGCAACGAACTGCTGAAACGGATCTTTACGCCCGCCGCGACGTGGCGCGAGTTGTCCGACTACATGCTGGACGTGGTCGCCGCCGTGGCGCGCCAGCCCTACCAGGGCGACGACGCACGGCAGCGGGTCGAATTCCTGGCGGTCATCGCCGAGCAGGTCACCAAGTTGCGCAACTCGCTCGACGAGTGCGATATCGACCTTACGGCCGAGGTCTACACCTCGCTGCTGCGCCGGCACTTGCAGACGCTGCGCATCCCCTTCGAGGGCGAGCCGCTGGAGGGCATTCAGATCATGGGGATCCTCGAGACCCGCAACCTCGATTTCGAAAACGTCATCATCCTTTCGATGAACGACGACAATTTCCCCGGCAACCATATGGCGCAGGCGTCGTTCATCCCCTACAACCTGCGTGCGGCCTACGAGCTGCCCACGCCCGAGCACCACGAGGGCGTCTATGCCTACTATTTCTACCGCCTGATCCAGCGCGCCGAGACCGTCCACATGCTCTATTGCTCGCACGCCGACGACAAGTCGACGGGCGAGCCGAGCCGCTATATCTACCAGTTGGACTACGAGAGCGGCTTCGACGTGCGCAAGGTCGAAGTGGGGGTGGACGTCAACCTGGCCGAAACGGCGCCGATCGAGGTGGCCAAGGACGAAGGGGTGATGGCACGGCTGGAGCGTTTTGTCGACGCCGAAAGCCCAGCGACGCTCTCGCCGACGGCTTTTTTTCGCTACGTGGCCTGCCCCTTGCGCTTCTATTTCCATTCCATAGCACGCTTGGAGGCCGATGACGAAATTTCCGAGGAGGTCGACGCCCCGATGTTCGGCACGATCCTCCATGCCGCCGTGCAGGCGCTTTACGCCCGCATCGTGGGCGAGGCGCATCCCGGCGAAACGCTGCGCGCGATGGTACGCACGGGCGAAGTGGCAAAGGCGGTCGAGGCGGCCATCAACGAGAACTATTTGCAGGACAAACATGCCACGGCCGAGGATTATTCGGGCAACCTGCTGCTGGTGAAGGATATCGTCATCCGCTACCTGCGGGGCGGGGTGATGCCCTACGACGCTGCGCACGACGCCTTCGTCGTGTCGGGGCTGGAGGACCCCGTGGCTTATCCGTTCCGCTTCCGGGCGGGCGGGCGCGACCTGGAGATGAAGTTCGCCGGCATCGCCGACCGTATCGACACGCTCGACGACGGGGCGCTGAGGGTGGTGGACTACAAGACCGGGGCGCCGCATCTCGAATTCGACGGCGTGGAGAGCCTGTTCACGGGCACGGGCAAACAACGCCTTTCGAACATCCTGCAAACGCTGCTCTACGCGATGATGCTGCACCGGTCGCGCGGCTGCGACGTCGAACCGGCGCTCTATTACGTCCGCAACATGAACCGCCCCGGCTATTCGCCGCAGCTGGACGACAAGCAAACGGGGGTGAAGGGGGCGCGCTATACGCTTTACCGCGAGTGTTTCGAGGAACTGCTGCGCGCGCAGCTCGCCGAACTCTACGACACCTCGGTTCCGTTCCGCCAGTGCGAGGATGCCGATACCTGCAAGTACTGCGATTTCAACGTGATCTGCAAGCGCTGACCGGCTGTGTCGTGACGGGGGCGGACGAGTTCCGCTGCCGGATGGTGATTACTCCCGGAAATTACATGGCTCGGTTGTGGAAGATCGGCCGGGACAGCGCGGAGGAATGAGTGCGTCCGGCAGCGGGTGCCGGGTGCCGGGTGCCGGGTGCCGGGTGCGAGGTGCAGGACGCAGGATGCAGGATACAGGATACAGGGAGCCGGATGTCGGGTGCCGGACGTCGGATGTCGGGTGCAGGATGCCGGATACAGGATGCCGGGAACGGCCTGGGCGCGATGGTCAGAGCGTTACCCTGAAATAGGCCGCTCCGCTGCGGCGGGCCGCTTCGAGCCCGATTTCGGAGTCCTCGAAGATCAGCGTTTCCTGCGGCGTACAGCCCTCGCGCCGCATGGCCTCCAGGAAACAGTCCGGGGCGGGCTTGCTGTGTTCGACGTCGGCGCCCGAGAGTATGCCGTCCACGGAGCCGTTCGGCCCTTCGCCGGGCTCGGGGGTGACTGTTGCGTGTGCTGGCGTACCTGCATCTATCGTTGCCGTGCCGGCTGTCCGGAGCCATGCCTCATCCGCACCTGTCAAGTCTCTGCCCGCCGCACCCGAGGTTGCCGCACCCGTGCTCCCCGTCCGCTGTCCCGCGACCGTGATCCCCAGGTGGCGCATGGCGTTGTCGATGTTGGCGCGGCTGCCTGTCGATACGATCCATACGCGGCCGCCCTGCGCCCGGAACTGCCTGCAGAACTCCCACAGCGGGCGGTTGAGCCGCACGGTGTCGAAGAACGCGGGGTAGAGCGCGATCTTGCGCAGCCGCAGCCGCTCGCGCTCCCCGGGGTCGGCGATGCCGTAACGGGTCAGGAACTCGTTGCACCGCATACCGAAATACTTTGCCGCATACTCCTCCTCGGTGAGCGTATAGCCCGCCTCGCGCAGTGTGGCCACATAGGCGAGCGTATTGGCGCGCCGCGTGTCGGCCAGCGTGCCGTCGAAGTCGAGCAGGATGAGTCGGATTTGCATGACGGGCTACTTTTTCCCGGCCAGTTCGTAACTGCGGGCGATCAGCGGGGCGATTTCCCCGAAGGGTACGCTGCCGTCCAGCCGTACGGTGAGCCACGTGCGTTTATTCATATGGTACCCGGGGAAATAATGTTCGAAGTCCAGCGACCGCGCCATGGTCTCCGCATCGGCCCGGATGTCGAGAATCTCTGTCCGCCCCTCGTCCGCGAGGCCGAGTTTGCCGGCCTGCACCGTCAATATCACGGCATACCATTTGGCGTTGTCCTGCCGCCGGAATACGGCGTAGTCCGGGAATTTCTCCCAGAGGAACTCCGGTTCGCCGCCCCATGAGGCACGGATATGGCGGATTGTGCGGAGCGTTTCTTCGCTGCGGAAAATTTCTTCGCGCGCAAAGCCGAAATCCTTTGTCCAGTCGTTTCCCATCTCCTTATGTTTTTAGTCGAACGACTGCATGCCCGACTGCGCGATGCGCATCAGGCGCTGGTATTCGGTGGGGGTGAGTTCCATGAAGAAGTAGTGGATCGGATCGACGCGCATGCCGTTCAGCCGCACTTCGTAGTGGAGGTGGGGCGAGAGCGAAAGGCCCGTGTCGCCCGAGAGGGCGATGATCTCGCCGCGGCTCACGCGCTGGCCCTTGCGGACGTTGATCTTCGAGAGGTGGCTGTACGAAGTCTCGTAGCCGTTGCCGTGGTCGATCACGACCGTCTGCCCCGACGTGGAGTTGCGCAGCGCCACGTCGCGCACCACGCCGTCGGCCGTGGCGAAGACGCGCGACCCCTCGGGGATGGTGTAGTCCACGCCCTGGTGCGATTGCAGGGTCTTGTAGAAGGGGTGTATGCGCATGCCGTACGAGGCCGTGAGCAGCGTCAACTGCTTGTTTATCACGGGCTGGATGGCCGGGATGTTGTTGCAGCCGCTGCCCGCCGAATCGATATGCGCCTGCAGGTCGAGGTACGAGGCGTTCAGCTCGTCGAGCCGCTTCTCCATGTCGGCGACCCGTTCGCGCAGTTCGAGCTTGAGCCGCCGCGACGAACGGTTGAAGATGTTTTCGTAGGTGACGGCCTGCCGGCGTTCGTATTCCGAATCGAAGTCGTAGGGATCCGATTCGAAGAGGGTGCGGAAGACGTTGCGGTCGCGCGCGGAGAGGTTGTGCATGACGGTCGTGAGCGAGTCGTACCGCTGGGTGAGTGCGGCGTATTCGCGGCGCAGGCGGTCGGTCGAGTGTTTGAGCTCGTACTCCACGGGGGTGTCGAAGAAGAGCGAGAACCCGACGTAGTAGAGCACGGCGACCCCGGCCCACACGAAAAAGTGCACCGTCGCGCGTATGATGTTCTGTTTGCGGCGCTTACGCCTGCGGAGCCGCTCCAGGTCTTTCTTTCCTGCCATGTCAGAGCTTTTCGAAGTTCGTATCGCGCATCTTTTCCATGAGTGCGTCGTATTCCGCGGCGGTCATGTTGCGGTTGAAATAGTTGATCGGGTTCACCGGCATGCCCTTGTGGATCACCTCGTAGTGGAGGTGGGGGCCCGAGGAGATGCCCGTATTGCCCGTTTCGGCGATGACCTGCCCGCGGGCGACCCGTTCGCCCGGCTGCACGAGGATTTTGCTCAGGTGCGCGTAGCGGGTCTTGTAGCCGAATTCGTGGTTCAGCAGCACCATGCGCCCGTATCCGCCGTTGCCCCCCGAGGAGGCGACCTCCACCACGGCATCGCCCGTGGCGTAGACCGGCGTGCCGCGGTCGCAGCCCAGGTCGATGCCCTTGTGGGGGCGGATATACCCCAGCACGGGGTGCATGCGCCGCATGTTGAAGGCGCCGATATGGTCGTTGTGCAGCGCCGAGCGGTCGATGGGCCATATGGCCGGGATCGCCGACGACATCTTCTCCTTGTCGCGGGCGAATGCCTGCAATTCGTCGAACGACACCGATTCGAGGTAGAGTATGCGGGCCAGCGCGTCGAGCTGTTTCCAGGTGCCGACCATCAGCGGGGCGAAGTCGTCCCCGGCCATCGCGGCGTATTTGGTGTCGGGATAGGGCTGCCACACGCCGTCGAGGGTCATCGTGTCGGTCGAGAAGAGCGAGCGGTAGACGTAGTTGTCGCGGTGGCGGATTTCGTCCACGCGCCGCTGCGAGGTGCGGATGCGGTCTTGCAGGATGCGGTACTTGATCACCAGGTCGCGGTTGTCGCGGATGATGCGGTACATCTTGGGGGTGTAGAAGAAGTACGAGAAGAGCACGTTGGCGATCGAGACGAGGATGAAGCCGATGAGTATTTTCCGGATCAGGCGGTAGGTGCGCAGGCGGAAAGGTGCCGTGACCACGTCGCGCGTCAGCGCCTGCGCTTCCTGTGTCAGCGCCTGCGTGTCGAATCTCTGCCCTTTTTGCTTCATTGCGGAAAAAACTCCGGTTAATAGGATGCAAATTTAACTTTAATTGTGTAATTTTGCAACCCGAAATCACAAACGTGGAAATCGGATAAAATCTTATATATGGAATCGAATAAAATTCGCCGGGCCTTTCTGGACTTCTTCGAGAGCAAGGGCCATGTGATCGTGCCCTCGGCACCGATGGTCGTCAAGGGGGATCCCACGCTGATGTTCACCAACGCGGGCATGAACCAGTTCAAGGATATTTTCCTGGGCAATGCGCCCCGCAGATATCCGCGTGCGGCCGACACCCAGAAGTGTCTGCGCGTTTCGGGCAAGCACAACGACCTGGAGGAGGTGGGGCATGACACCTACCACCATACGATGTTCGAGATGCTGGGCAACTGGTCTTACGGCGATTACTTCAAGAAAGAGGCGATCGAATGGGCGTGGGAGCTGCTCCACGGCGTCTACAAACTTCCCGCCGACCGCATGTACGCCACGGTTTTCGAAGGCTCCGAGGAGGACGGCGTCCCCTTCGACCAGGAGGCCTACGACTACTGGAAGCAGTTTCTGCCCGAAGACCATATCATCCGCGGCAACAAGCACGACAATTTCTGGGAGATGGGCGAGACCGGCCCCTGCGGCCCCTGCTCGGAGATCCATTTCGACCTGCGCGACGAGGCGGAGATCGCCTCCGAACCGGGACGCGGGATGGTCAATGCGGGCCATCCGCAGGTGATCGAGATCTGGAACCTCGTGTTCATGCAGTTCAACCGCAAGGCCAACGGCTCGCTGGAGGAGCTTCCGGCGCGCAACGTCGATACCGGCATGGGCTTCGAGCGCCTCTGCATGATCCTCCAGGGCAAGAAATCGAACTACGACACCGACGTGTTCCAGCCTACGATCCAGCGTATTTCGCAGCTTTCGGGCAAGACCTACGGTGCCGACGCGAAGTGCGACGTGGCGATGCGCGTCATCGCCGACCACCTGCGTGCCATCGCCTTCTCGATCGCCGACGGGCAGCTGCCGTCGAACGTCAAGGCCGGCTACGTCATCCGCCGCATCCTGCGCCGCGCCGTGCGCTACGGCTATACCTACCTCGGCTTTACGGAGCCTACGATCTGCCGGCTGGTTCCCGGACTGGTGGAGCAGATGGGCGGCCAGTTCCCCGAGCTGAAGGCCCAGCAGGCGCTGATCGAAAAGGTCATCGAGGAGGAGGAGGCCTCGTTCCTGCGTACGCTGGCCACGGGTATCAGCCTGCTGGACGGCGTGGTCGAAAAGACCCGCAGGGAAGGGCGCGAGCTGATCTCGGGCAAGGACGCCTTCGAACTTTACGATACGTTCGGGTTCCCGATCGACCTGACGGAGCTCATCGCCCGCGAACAGGGCGTCGGCGTCGACCTGGCAGCCTTTGAAACCGAGTTGCAGGCACAGAAGGAGCGTTCGCGCAACGCCGCGGCCGTCGATACCGACGACTGGGTGGAGTTGTTCCCCATTCGCGAGAGCGTCTTCACGGGCTACGACACGCTGACCGAGCGGGTGAAGATCGCCCGTTACCGCCGCGTGACCTCCAAAGGCAAGACCTCCTACCAGCTGGTCTTCGACCGCACGCCGTTTTACGGCAATTCGGGCGGCCAGATCGGTGACATCGGCTATATCGAGAATGCCAACGAGCGCATCGCCGTCGTGGCTACCGAAAAGGAAAACGGACTGATTATCCATATCGTCAAGGAGCTTCCCGAAAACCCTGCGGCCGAGTTCACGGCCGTCGTGGACGCTGCCAAACGCCAGGCCGCGGCCAACAACCACACCGCGACGCACCTCATGCACGAGGCGCTGCGCAAGGTGCTGGGGGCGCACGTCGAACAAAAGGGTTCGATGGTGACGCCCGAGATCCTGCGCTTCGACTTTTCGCATTTCCAGAAGATGACCCCCGCCGAGCTTCGCCAGGTCGAGATGCTCGTCAACCGCGCCGTCCGCGCCAACTACCCGTTGGAGGAGAACCGCGAGGCCACCAAGGAGGAGGCCGAGAAATGCGGTGCCATGATGCTCTTCGGCGAGAAGTACGGCGACAAGGTGCGCATGGTGCGCTTCGGTACGTCGGTCGAGCTCTGCGGCGGCACGCACACCAGCGCCACGGGTAACATCGGGTTCTTCAAGATACTGACCGAGAGCGCCATCTCGGCCGGCGTGCGCCGCATCGAAGCCGTCACGGGCGAACAGGCCGAGAAGATCATCTACGCCGCCGAGGATACGATGCGCGACATCAGCGAATACCTCCACAACCCGCAGGTGCTGCAGGCCGTAAAGAAGATGTTCGAGAGCAACGAGACGCTTTCGAAGGAGGTCGAGGCCATGCGCCGCGAGCAGGTCGCACAGTGGGCCGAGAAGATCATCTCCTCGACGCCCGAGCGCCACGGGGTGCAGCTCATCGCCACGCAGACCGACCGTACGCCCGAGTTCGTCAAAGACCTGGCCTACAACCTGCGTGCCCGCTCCCCGAAGCTGGTGTTCGTGCAGGGGTCGGTCAACGACGGCAAACCCATGCTGACGGTGATGCTCGGCGACGAGATCACGGCTCAGGGCGTGAACGCCGGTGCCGTGGTGCGCGAGGCTGCGAAACTGATGCAGGGCGGCGGCGGCGGACAGGCGTTCTTCGCCACGGCGGGCGGCAAGAACTCCGACGGGCTGCAGGCCGCCATCGACAAGGCCGTAGAGCTGATTATGGCCCAGGTAAAGTAAAAGAATAGTTAAAAACCGGATAATTATGAATAACAAGGTATTATTGATGATCCTCGACGGCTGGGGCAACGGCCGCCACGACAAGGCCGATGTCATTTCGACCGTCCATCCCGAATATATCTCGGCCATGACGGCGAAATATCCCCATGCCGAGCTGCGCACCGACGGCGAGAACGTCGGCCTGCCCGACGGCCAAATGGGCAACTCGGAGGTCGGGCACCTCAATATCGGCGCCGGCCGCGTGGTCTACCAGGATCTGGTGAAGATCAACCGCGCCTGCCGCGACAATTCGATCCTGGAGAACCCCGAGGTCAAGGCAGCGTTCGAACATGCCAAAAAGAACGGCGTGAACATGCATTTCATGGGCCTCGTGTCGGACGGCGGCGTGCACTCGTCGCTCGAGCACCTTTTCAAGCTGTGCGACATCTCGGCGGCCTACGGCCTCGAAAATACCTTCGTGCACTGCTTCATGGACGGCCGCGACACCGACCCGCACAGCGGCAAGGGGTTCGTCGCCGACCTCGAAAAGCACCTCGCAGCCACGACGGGCAAGATCGCCACGGTGATCGGGCGCTACTACGCGATGGATCGCGACAAGCGCTGGGAACGTGTCAAGGTTGCCTACGACGCGCTGGTCAGCGGCATCGGCGAGCGTTCGTCGGACATGGTCGAAGCCGTCCAGAAATCCTATGACGAGGGCGTTACGGACGAGTTCATCAAGCCTTTCGTGCGCATCGACGAGAACGGGCAGCCCGTCGGCATGATCCGCCCCAACGACGTGGTGGTCTTTTTCAACTACCGCAACGACCGCGCCAAGGAGCTGACCATCGTGCTGACGCAGGAGGACATGCCCGCCGAGGGGATGCACACCATGCCCCTCTACTATTGCTGCATGACCCCCTACGATGCCAAGTTCACGGGGCTGCACATCCTCTTCGACAAGGAGAACGTGCCCAACACCATCGGCGAGTTCGTTTCGAAGCAGGGCTTGCGGCAGCTGCGCATCGCCGAGACCGAGAAATATGCCCACGTGACGTTCTTCCTGAACGGCGGCCGCGAGGCGGAGTTCGCGGGCGAAGACCGCATCCTCGTCGCGTCGCCCAAGGTGGCCACCTACGACCTGCAACCCGAGATGAGCGCTCCGGAAGTCGCTGATAAACTGGTTGCTGCGCTCGGCGAGCGGAAGTTCGACTTTATCTGCCTGAATTTCGCCAACGGCGACATGGTCGGCCATACGGGCGTCTACGATGCCATCGTGAAGGCCGTGAAGGCTGTCGACGGGTGCGTCGCCAAAGTTGTCGAGGCTGCTAAGGAGAACGGTTACGAGGTCGTCATGATCGCCGACCACGGCAATGCCGACAACGCTGTCAATGCCGACGGTACGCCCAATACGGCGCATTCGCTCAACCCCGTGCCCATCGTGGTCGTTTCCGACCGCGTGAAGTCGGTTCACAACGGTATTCTGGCCGACGTGGCTCCGACGGTGCTCCGCCTGATGGGACTGGAGCAGCCCGCCGAGATGACCGGCAAGGCGCTCGTGGAATTGAAATAACGGATATTTCCTGGGGAGGGATTCCCGCGGATTTGGAAAAGCCCGGCCAGTGCGGCCGGGCTTTTCTTTTTTTTCATTGGGGTGTCGCGGTGTGCCGGGAGGACTGCCCGAAGGCCCTGATATCCGTTTCGAATGCCCCTCCAGGCTTCAGAACAGCGACCCCTGCTCGGGCAGGGCGGGCTGGTAGAACCGCATCCGGGTGGCTATGCCCAGTTTTGCACACAGGTTGCGGAATGTGTCGTCCAGCGCCCGGTAATTCGGGCCGAAGCATTCGTAGCGGTTGCCGAAACAGGCTTCGTAACGTGCTTTCAGCCCGGGGAACCCGCGCTCCAGGGCGGCATGGAAATGCTCCCTCGACCCGCTGCGGAGCGTCACGCCGAACATCGGGAGGATATACGACGCTCCCGCGTCCTTCGCCCGGCGGACGATGGCTTCGACATTTTCCCGCGTGTCGTTGATCAGCGGCAGCAGCGGCATCATCGTGACACCCGTATAAATGCCCTTGGCAGCCAGTGCCGCCATTGCGCGGAACCGCTCCGAAGAGGCCGGGGCGCCGGGTTCCGTGCGGACGCTGAGCGCGTCGTCGGCACAGGTCACGGTGAAACTCACCGCCGCATAGGTTTTTGAAATCTCCTGCAAAATATCGGTGTCGCGTTCCGCCAGCGAACTTTTGGTAATGACATGTACCGGGAACCGTTCGTCGGCAATCACGCGGAGTGCCCGGCGGGTCAGCTGCTGCTCCCGCTCGACGGGCATGTAGGGGTCGTTCATTGAGCCCGTGCCGACCGTGGCGCGTTTTTTTCGCCGGGCACGCAGCTCGGCGGGCAGCAACTCCAGTGCATTGCGCTTCACGGCGATCTGTGCGATGTCCCCGATCCCGTAGCAGTCGCTGCGCGTGTCGCAGTAGATGCACCCGTGCTGGCATCCCCGGTAGAGGTTCATGTTGTAGGTGATGCCGAACCACGTGTCGGTTGTCCGCAGTTTCGAGAGGATCGTTTTTGTTTCGATATACCGCATGGGCGGGGTCAGTAGAGCTCGATGAACTCGTAGGTGTTGCCGATGGCCGCGAGGTAATGCAGGAACTCCTCACGGGAGATCACCACCGTCGCCCGGTTGTCGTTGGGGTGGAACGAATAGGCCGGCAGCCGTTGCAGGTTGGCGTCGAGGAACAGGTGTACGTGCCTGGCCGGGTCGTTGATCAGCCCGAAGGGCGACACCGAACCGGGACGCAACCCCAGCCAGCGCTCCATGCGCTGCTCCGAAGCGAACGACAGTTTGCCCTGTCTCAGGCGGTGTTCCAGGTCGTGGATGGCCAGGTTCCGTTCGCAGTCGAAACATACGAGGTAGTGGCGGTTGCCTTTGTGGTTGCGGAAAAAGAGGTTCTTGCAGTGCTTCGACCCGTCGTCGCGCCAGTAGCGGCGTGCGGCCTCGATGGTCGGTGCCTCGGGGTGTTCGTACCACGTGTAGGCGATGCCGCGGGCGTCGAGCCAGTCGAAAACCCGCTGCCGGCGTTCGTCCGGCGTCGGGGCGGCCGTTGCGGCGCCGGGGCTTGCCGTTTCCATTCCTTCCATGGCTATCGGGCCTTGCAGAATTCTTCGATATTCTCCGCGATGCAGCCTACCAGCACGTCGACGGCTTCGCGCGGCGACCATGCGTTGTGGGGCGAGAGCAGCAGCCGGTCGGGTTCGCGGATGTCCAGCAGCGGGTTGTCCGCGGCCAGCGGCTCGTGCGAGAATACGTCGAGCGCGGCGCCTGCGACCGATCCCCGGTCGAGGGCTTCGGCCAGTGCCGCCTCGTCGACGATCCCGCCGCGGGCGACGTTCACGAGGATGGCCGATTGCTTCATCACGGCCAGCTCCGGGGCGCCGATCAGCCCCCGCGTGCGGTCGTTCAGCGGCGCGTGCACCGAGACCGTGTCCGCCCAGCCCAGCAGTTCGGGAAGCGACACGGCGGGGTAGGGCTCTTCGCGCACGGCGCCCGAGGTCGAGGTGTAGCGTACCTCGCAGCCGAAGGCCGCGGCGAGCCGCGCCACTTCGTGTCCGATGGCGCCGAGCCCCACGATGCCCCACTTCGAGCCGTAGAGCTGGTGCGTGGGTTTGGCGAAGTGGAACTGCTGCCCGGCGGCCGAGTAAGCGCCGCTCTTGACATAGCGGTCGTAGTAGACGATGTGCCGCCGCAGGGCGATGGCCGCCCCGAGGGTGGTTTCGGCTACGGAGTGCGTCGAGTAGCCCGCGGCGTTCCTGACGACGATGCCCAGCTCGGCCGCGGCGTCGAGGTCGATGTTGTTCATGCCCGTGGCGGCTATGCAGATCAGGCGCAGCCCGGGGAGTGCGGCGAGCGTCTGGCGGCGCATCACGACTTTGTTGGTGATGACGATTTCGGCATCGCGGCAGCGATCCGCGACCTCGTCCGGCGCGGTCGTGCTGTAACCTGTGTACCGACCCAGCTCGTGCAGGCGGGTCAGGTCGGCACCCCCGAGGGTGTACTCGTCCAGAAATACGATGTTAGGTTTCATTGGCGTATGTGTTTATGGTTTTGTTGTCAGTCCATTTCCCCGATCAGCGTGCGGATCGCCACCGAGGCGCAGCCGATGCCGAACAGCGCCGGGATGTAGGAGATCGTGCCGACGTTCGACTTCTTGTTCTGCTCGTCGCAGAGGATCATCGCCCCCTCGCGCATCGCCTCGGGCGAGAATACCGCCTTGAAGCCGCTGCGGACGCCCAGTTTGTGCAGCCGCTTGCGGAGCATGTGCGCCAGGGGGCAGTGGTGGGTCTTCGAGATGTCGGCGATCTCCATCTTCGTGGGGTCGGTCTTGGCGCCGGCGCCCATCGAGCTGACCAGCGGCAGCGAACGGTCGAGGGCGCCCTTTATCAGCGCCAGCTTGGGCGAGAGGGTGTCGATGGCGTCCACCACGAAATCGTATGCGGCGGCGTCGAGCAGCGTGTAGGTCTCCTCGTCCCGGATGTAGCGGTTGACGACGGTCAGCCCGATCGCGGGGTTGATGTCCCGCAGCCGGTCGGCGAGCACCTCGGCCTTCTGCCGGCCTACGGTCGAATGCAGGGCCACCAGCTGGCGGTTGATGTTGCTCGGCGCCACGGCGTCGGCGTCGGCGATGGTCATGCGTCCCACGCCCGCCCGGGCGACCATTTCGGCGGCATAGGCGCCTACGCCGCCCAGTCCCACGACGAGCACGTGCGCCTGCCGGAGCAGGCCGAGTTTTTCCTTGCCGAGCAGCAGCTCGGTGCGTTCAAGCCAGTTATCCATTTTGCGGGGCGAATATCCGTTCGTAATTTTCGGTCGTCGCCCGTTTCAGGGCTTCGACGGTGGTGCCTCTCACCGCTGCCGCGTGCGCGTAGACCTCTTCGATGCCGGTGTCGCTGTCGTCGGTTTCGAGGAAGAGTTGCCCGGGGGGCGTTTCGCGCAGCGCCTCCATGGTCTTGGGCGACGAGAACGTCCGCACGCCGAACGAGAGGTAGTAGCCTTTCTCCAGTGCGCGGCGTGCCTGCTCGGGCGAGCCGATGAACCCGTGGAAGATCACGGCACGGGGCTCGCGGGCGGCCAGTTCCAGCATGATGGGCTCGAAGGCTCTGACACAGTGCAGCACTACGGGCAGCCGCCGTTCGCGCGCCAGCGCCAGCTGGGCGCGGAAGGCGGCCAGCTGGCGCTGGCGCCCGGCGCCGCGGGCGTAGTCGAGCCCCGTCTCGCCGATGGCCTGTACGTCTGCCGGGAGCGTGCCGAGTGCGGCAATGTCCTCTTTGTCTGCGTCCCACGGGTGGATGCCGGCGGTGTGGAGCTCGATGCCCCGGCCTGTCGGGCGGTGGGTGTGTATGTTGACGAATTGGGCAGTCATTGCGACAAAAGTACGAATTTTAAGTAAATTAAAAAATAATAGATAATGCATACGGATTTTTCGGAAAAAATTCGTACTTTCGCACGCGAATTATGCTGTTAGCAGGCTAACAACAAAAACCGGCCCGAAATTTAACCCAAAAATATCCAAACATAACAATCAAAATCTTTAACCATGTCGAAAATCATTACACTACGCAAGGGTCTCGACATCAATCTCCGGGGAAAGGCCCAGGAGTCTCTGGCCGACGCGCCGCAGGCTTCGGAGTATGCCCTCTCGCCGCTCGATTTCGAAGGCGTGACTCCCAAGTTGCTGGTTAAGGTAGGCGACGAGGTGAAAGCCGGTACGCCGCTGTTCTTCAACAAGTACAGCGAGCGTGTCCTCTTCACGTCGCCTGTCAGCGGGACGGTTGCTGCCGTCAACCGCGGGGAGAAGCGCAAGGTGCTCTCCGTAACCGTGACGCCGGATGCCACGCAGAGCTACGAGGAGTTCGCCAAGCCCGACCTCCAGAAAGCGTCCCGCGAGGAGATTGTCGAACTGCTGCTCCGTTCCGGCCTCTGGCCGATGATCGTGCAGCGGCCCTACGGCATCATCGCCGACCCGAACGACACGCCGAAGGCCGTTTTCATCTCCGCCTTCGACTCCGCGCCGCTGGCCCCGGATTACAACTTCGTGCTCCGCAACGAGCAGAAGAACCTCCAGGCCGGCATCGAGGTGATGCGCCGCCTCACGCCGGGCAAGGTGCACCTCTCGGTGCGTGCCAAGGCCGAGGGGCAGATGCCCATGCTCAAGGGTGCAGAGCTGCACACCTTCGCGGGCAAGCATCCCGCGGGCAACGTCGGCGTCCAGATCCACCACATCGACCCCGTGAACAAGGGCGACGTCGTGTGGACGGTCAATATCCAGGATCTGGCCATCATCGGCCGCCTGTTCAACGAAGGCCGCGTCGACATGACGAAGATCATCGCCGTAGCCGGCTCTGAAATCGAAAAACCGCAGTACTGCCGCGCCGTCGCGGGCGCCAGGGTCGATTCGATCCTCCGGGGCAACGTGAAACCCCAAAAGGAGGGCGACCATGTACGCATCATCTCGGGCAACGTGCTCACCGGCACGAAGACTCCGGCCGACGGCTTCCTCGGTTTCTATGCCAATCAGCTTACGGTGATCCCCGAGGGCGACAAGTACGAGCTGCTGGGCTGGGCGATGCCCCGTTTCAACAAGTTCTCCGTATCGCGCTCCTATTTCTCGTGGCTCTGCCCGAAGAAGGCCTACGACCTCGACACCAACATGAACGGCGGCGAGCGTCCGTTCGTCGTGACGGGACTCTACGAGCAGTACCTGCCGATGGACATCTACCCGATGTACCTGCTGAAGGCCTGCCTTGCCGGCGACATCGACAAGATGGAGAACCTCGGCATCTACGAGGTCGTAGAGGAGGATTTCGCCCTGTGCGAATTCGTAGACCCCTCGAAGATCGAGATACAGCAGATCATCCGCGACGGTATTAACTTAATGATTAAGGAGGCATAACGATGAGCGCATTACGCAATTTGGTAGATAAGATCAAGCCCACGTTCACCAAGGGTGGCAAGCTGGGCTTCCTGGAGTCGACGTTCGATGCGTTCGAGACATTCCTGTTCGTACCGAACACCACGACGCAGAAAGGCGCGCACATACGCGACTGCAACGATATGAAGCGTACGATGATCATGGTGGTCGTCGCCCTGATGCCGGCGCTCCTGTTCGGTTTCTATAACACGGGTTACCTGCATTTCCTCTCGCAGGGCGTACAGCCCGAATTCTGGGCTTCGCTCTGGTTCGGGTTCCTCAAGGTGCTGCCCATCATCGTCGTTTCGTACGTCGTCGGCCTGGGCATCGAGTTCGCCTTCGCACAGGCCCGCGGCCACGAGGTCAACGAAGGTTTCCTCGTGACGGGCCTGCTGATCCCGATGGTCATGCCGGTGGACATCCCGCTGTGGATGGTGGCGCTGGCCACGGCCTTCTCGGTCATCTTCGGCAAGGAGGTGTTCGGCGGTACGGGTATGAACGTCTTCAACCCCGCGCTGCTGGCCCGCGCCTTCGCGTTCTTCGCCTATACGCCCTCGATGTCGGGCGCTACGGTGTGGATCGCAGGGCTCTCCTCGGGCGAGGGCGTGGTGGACGGCTTCTCGGGCGCCACGGCACTCGAAAACCTGAGCACCACGGGCCAGATGGGCTATTCGGCCATGGATGCCTTCCTCGGTTTCATTCCGGGGTGTATCGGCGAGACCTCGACGCTGGCGATCCTCCTGGGCGCCGCGATCCTCCTGTTCACGGGCGTCGCTTCGTGGCGCACGATGGTTTCGGTATTCGTCGGCGGGCTGGCGATGGGCTATTTCTTCCAGGCGATCGGCACGACGACCTATCCGGCATGGTACCACCTGATCATCGGCGGTTTCGCATTCGGTGCCGTCTTCATGGCCACCGACCCCGTGACCTCGGCCCAGACCAATACGGGCAAGTATATCGTGGGGCTGCTGACCGGTGCGCTGGCAGTGCTGATCCGCGTGGTCAACCCGGCCTATCCCGAGGGCATGATGCTGTCGATCCTCTTTATGAATGCGCTGGCTCCGCTGGTGGACTACTACGTGGTCGAGGCGAACATCTCGCGCAGAAAGAAACGTGTTAAACTGGCGAAATAGGGGAGATATATGGCAACGAAAAAATTCAAATGCACAGTCTGCGGCTATATCCACGAAGGGAAGGCCGCTCCCGAAACATGCCCCGTTTGCGCGGCTCCCGCTTCGGCGTTCGTCGAGATCGAGGACGCGAAGAAGAAGGGGATGCTGAGCGACAAGAACGGCAACGCATATATTATAATGTATTCGACCGTGATGGTCGTGATCGTGGCGACGCTGCTCGCCGTGGCGGCACTCTCGCTCCAGAAGCGCCAGTATGCCAACGAGCTGAACGAAAAGAAATCCTCGATCCTCTCGTCGCTCTCGGCGCAGGGGCAGAACTACGACACCTTCATCGACGCCTACGTCGTCGACGCCCGGGGCGAGAAAGTCGAGGGGCAGGACGTATTCGAACTGCTCAAGGACTTGCCGGGCGCTTTCGACGACGGCAAATTCCCCGTGTTCGAGGCCAAGGACGGCCGTGTGGTGATCCCGGTTACGGGTACCGGCCTCTGGGGCCCGGTCTGGGGATATGTGGCGCTCGAAAAGGATATGGACACGATGGCCGGCATCATCATGGCCCACAAGGGCGAGACTCCGGGCCTGGGTGCCGAGATCGCTACGCCGAAATACCAGGCGCTGTTCGTCGGCAAGAAGATTTTCAAGGGCGATGAGTTCGTTTCCGTGAAGCTGCGTAAGGGCGGCGCACAGGATCCCGAGCATGAAGTGGATGCCATTTCGGGCGGTACGAAGACCTCGGACGGCGTGACGGCGATGCTTTACAACAGCCTGAAACACTATCTGCCGCTGCTCGAGGCCAAGCGTAAGGCCGCAATCGAGGACGTCGTGTTTGCCCCCGTGCGGGATGAGTCTAACCAAGAAAACGTAGGAAACAATGAGTAAGCAAGAAAAAGAGCCTTTGTTTTCGGCTAAGAATATGAAGTTCCTGACGGGGCCGTTCTCCGCGAACAACCCGGTCATCGTGCAGATCCTGGGTATCTGCTCGGCGCTGGCCGTCACCGTGCAGCTCAAGCCCGCCATCGTCATGGCCCTCTCCGTGACGGTCGTGACGGGTTTCTCGAACCTGGTGATGTCGCTGCTGCGCAACGGCGTGCCTTCGCGCATCCGCATCATCGTGCAGCTGGTGGTCATCGCCGCGCTGGTAATCCTGGTCGACCAGGTGCTCAAGGCCTTTGTCTTCGAGGTGTCGAAGCAGCTGTCGGTCTATGTCGGCCTTATCATCACCAACTGTATCGTCATGGGGCGCGTCGAGGCTTTCGCGCTGGCCAACAAACCCTGGGCATCGTTCCTCGACGGCATCGGCAACGGCCTGGGCTACGGCCTGATCCTGGTGATCGTGGCATTCTTCCGCGAGCTTTTCGGCTCGGGCACCCTGATGGGCTGGCGCATCATTCCCGAGAGCTGGTATGCGGCCGAGGGCGGCTGGTACCACAACAACGGCCTGATGCTCTTCCCGCCGATGGCGCTGATCATCGTGGGCTGCATCATCTGGGTGCACCGTTCGCGCAATAAGGATTTACAGGAAAAATAGGAGGGTAGCGTATGGAATCATTGAATATCTTTATCCGGTCGATCTTCATCGACAACATGGTCTTCGCGTTCTTCTTCGGCATGTGTTCCTACATCGCCGTTTCGAAGAGCGTTAAAACGGCCCTCGGCCTCGGCGCCGCCGTTACGTTCGTGATGGTGATGACCGTGCCGCTGAACTACCTCTTGTACGAACACGTCCTCAAGGCCAATGCCCTGATCGAAGGGGTCGACCTGAGCTTCCTTTCGTTCATCGTCTTCATCGCCACCATCGCGGCGTTCACGCAGTTGGTGGAGATGGCCGTCGAAAAGTTCTCGCCGACGCTTTACAGCCAGCTGGGTATCTTCCTGCCGCTGATCGCCGTGAACTGCGCCATCATGGGCGGCTCGCTCTTCATGCAGCAGAAGGTCGACGCCCTGCAGATCACCTCGTGCTGGCAGTCGATCGTCTACGGCCTGGGCTCGGGCCTGGGCTGGTGGCTCGCCATCGTCATGATGGCCGCCATCCGCGAGAAGACGACCTACTCGCAGATCCCCGCGGCGCTCAGGGGCCCCGGTATCGCGTTCATCATCACCGGCCTGATGGGTATCGCCTTCATGATCTTCTCGGGTATTCAGTTCTAACCTTAAAAGAGATTCGGAAAAATGGAATTGACTATTATAGTTGCAATCATAGCCTTTCTGGTGGTGACCCTTGTCCTCGTGGGGCTGCTTCTCTTTGCAAAGGCCAAACTGACCTCGTCGGGTGAAGTTACGATCGACATCAACGGCGGCGAGAAGGTCATCACGACCGAAAGCGGCTCGACGCTGCTCGCAACGCTGGCCAACAACAAGGTCTTCCTGCCTTCGGCCTGCGGCGGTGGCGGTTCGTGCGGCATGTGCAAATGCCAGGTGATCGAGGGCGGCGGCGACATCCTGCCCACCGAGACCGGTTTCATCACGCGCAAGATGGCCAAGGAGCACTGGCGCCTGGGATGCCAGGTCAAGGTGAAGGAGAACCTCAAGATACAGGTTCCCGAAGCCGTGCTCGGCGTCAAGAAGTGGGAGTGCACCGTGGTCTCGAACCGCAATATCTCGACCTTCCTCAAGGAGTTCGTCGTCAAGTTGCCCGAAGGCGAGAACCTCAAGTTCCGCAGCGGCGGCTACATCCAGATCGACATCCCGAAATACGACGCCATCAAGTTCTCGGACATGGACATCGACGAGGCGTACCGTGCCGACTGGGACAAGTTCAAGATGTGGGATCTGGTCACGACCAACCCCGAAGCTACGTTCCGTGCCTACTCGATGGCCAACCACCCGGCCGAGGGCAATATCATCATGCTCAACATCCGTATCGCCACGCCGCCGTTCGACAAGGCTACGGGCGGGTTCATGAAGGTGAACCCGGGTATCTGCTCGTCGTACATCTTCTCCCGCAAGCCGGGCGACAAGGTGACGATCTCGGGCCCCTACGGCGAGTTCTTCCTGCCGGACAACCTGCCCGACACGCAGGAGCTGATCTTCATCGGCGGCGGTGCTGGTATGGCCCCGATGCGCAGCCACCTGATGCATCTGTTCAAGACCGAGAAGACCAAGCGCCCCGTGTCGTTCTGGTACGGTGCCCGTGCGCTGAAGGAGGCTCCCTATGTGGACGAGTTCCATGCCATCGAAAAGGAGTTCCCCAATTTCAAGTTCAACCTGGCGCTCGACCGTCCCGATCCCGAGGCGGATGCCGCAGGCGTGAAATACACCCCGGGCTTCGTGCATAACGTGCTCTATGAGAATTACCTCAAGAACCACCAGGCACCCGAGGACTGCATCTACCTCATGTGCGGCCCCCCGATGATGATCGCGTCGGTGGTCAAGATGCTGGACGACCTCGGAGTGCCGTCGGAGAATATCCTCTACGACAACTTCGGCTCGTAGCGGTGCGGTGATCCGCTGAACGCCGCAGGCGCATAAACGGGAAGGGGCGAAGATTCGAAGTGTTTCGAAGGCTTCGCTCCTTTCCGTTTTTCGTTGCCGCAGGGCGGGGCGAAGCTGCGGGGTGCCGTTGCACGCATGGCGCGGGAGCGCCGCCCGTTTGCGGCCGATACGGATTTCCTTCGGGAATGACACGGAAGCCCGACGCTGCGGGCCTCTGCTCGCCGGCCTCGCGCTGTCCGGGGGGGGCGTGCCCGTGCCGGGATTTTTTGTGCTGTATATCGGCCCGTCCGGGAAAGTACAGTATCGGGATAAATTATTATATTTGTATTAATAACCGATTCGACAAACTCTAAAAACCTTAATTCTATCGAAATGAACATTCCTTTGATTTTCTGGATCGTCCCTGCCGCTGCTGTCATTGCCCTGGCCGTAGCCTGGGCATTTTACCGCAGCATGAAGCGCGAGGACGAAGGTACCCCGCGCATGCGCGAGATCGCCGAGCACGTGCGCAAGGGCGCCATGGCCTACCTGCGCCAGCAGTACAAGGTCGTGCTGATCGTATTCATCATCCTGGCGTTGTTCTTCGCCTACCTGGCCTACGGCGCCGGGGTGCAGAACCCCTGGGTGCCCTTCGCCTTCCTGACGGGCGGTTTCTTTTCGGGGCTTGCCGGTTATTTCGGCATGAAGACCGCGACCTACGCCTCGGCACGCACGGCCAACGCCGCACGCCAGTCGCTCGACCGCGGCCTGAAGGTCGCCTTCCGCAGCGGCGCCGTGATGGGGCTCGTGGTCGTGGGGCTCGGGCTGCTGGACATCTCGTTCTGGTATATTATCCTCGAACGCTTCGTGGAGGTGTCGGGGCCGCAGAAACTCGTGGTCATCACCACGACGATGCTGACCTTCGGCATGGGCGCCTCGACGCAGGCGCTCTTCGCACGCGTCGGCGGCGGTATCTATACCAAGGCGGCCGACGTGGGTGCCGACCTGGTGGGTAAGGTCGAGGCGGGGATTCCGGAGGACGACCCGCGCAACCCCGCGACCATCGCCGACAACGTGGGCGACAACGTGGGCGACGTGGCCGGCATGGGCGCCGACCTCTATGAGAGCTATTGCGGTTCGGTGCTCGCCACGGCGGCGCTGGGCGCGGCGGCGTTCGCCACGGCCGACGGCATGGCGATGCAGCTCAAGGCCGTGCTGGCGCCGATGCTGATCGCGGCCGTGGGGATCGTGCTCTCGATCATCGGCATCTTCCTCGTGCGAACCCGTGAGGGCGCCTCGATGCGCGAGCTGCTCCGCTCGCTGGGCGTGGGTGTCAATTTCAGTTCGCTGCTGATTGCCGGCGCGACGTTCGGTATCCTCTACCTGCTGGGAATCCAGAACTGGCTCGGGCTGTCGTGCTCGGTCATCACGGGGCTCGTCGCCGGTATCATCATCGGACAGGCTACCGAATATTACACTTCGCACTCCTATAAACCGACGCAGAAGATCGCCGGAAGCGCCCAGACCGGGCCGGCCACGGTCATCATCGCCGGGGTCGGGTCGGGCATGATCTCGACGGCCATCCCCGTCCTGACGATCGGTGCCGCGATTATCCTCGCCTATCTGTGCGCCATCGGCTTCGACATGGAGAATATGATGGCTCCGATGAACATGTCGCTGGGGCTCTACGGCATCGGCATAGCCGCCGTCGGTATGCTCTCGACGCTGGGCATCACGCTCGCCACGGACGCCTACGGCCCGATCGCCGACAATGCGGGCGGCAATGCCGAAATGAGCGGCCTCGGCCCCGAGGTGCGCAAGCGCACCGATGCGCTGGACGCGCTGGGCAATACGACCGCTGCCACGGGCAAGGGCTTCGCCATCGGATCCGCGGCGCTGACCGCACTGGCGCTGCTGGCATCCTATATCGAGGAGATCCGCATCGGGTTGCTGCATAACGGCATAACGATGCTCGACCTGCCCAACGGCACCTCGCAGCTGGTCGAGAAGGCCTCGATCCTCGATTTCATGGAGTATTACCAGGTCTCGCTGATGAACCCGACGGTGCTGATCGGCATCTTCATCGGCGCCATGATGTCGTTCCTGTTCTGCGGCCTGACGATGAACGCCGTGGGACGTGCTGCGCAGAGCATGGTGAACGAGGTGCGCCGCCAGTTCCGCGAGATCAAGGGCATCCTCACGGGCGAAGGCACGCCGGACTATGCCCGCTGCGTGGAGATTTCGACCCGCGGCGCACAGCGCGAGATGATGTTCCCCAGCCTGCTGGCCATCGTCGTTCCGGTGGTTGTCGGTCTCGTATTCGGCGTGGCCGGCGTGATGGGCTTGCTGGTCGGCGGCCTCGGTTCGGGTTTCGTGCTGGCCGTGTTCATGGCCAATGCGGGCGGCGCGTGGGACAATGCCAAGAAGATGGTCGAGGAGGGGCATTTCGGCGGCAAAGGCTCCGAGTGCCACAAGGCCACCGTGGTGGGCGACACCGTCGGCGACCCGTTCAAGGACACTTCGGGCCCGTCGCTCAACATCCTTATCAAGCTGATGTCGATGGTCTCCATCGTCATGGCCGGGCTTACGGTGGCTTTCCACCTCTTCTGATGCTTTGCCTGCCGGGAGGGGCGGGTGCCGTCCGAATCCGGATTCGGGACAGGCAGGGCTGCGGCCGGGCGTTGCCCCGTCTCTGGCTCCGGCTCCCGGCGAAGGCGTTGTACTGGCTTCGGCCCGCAGCGAAAGGCGATGTTCCGGCGCCGGCCGCTGTGAAATAAAAAACCACCCTGTGCAGGGTGGTTTTTTATTGGATGCCGTCCTGTGAAGGCGGCTTCATGTCGGCCTCAGAAAAGGCCGGAAATACGGCTGAGGGTTGGAACCGGGGCGCGGCGCAGGCTGGGTATGGGCAAGTCCGCGCCGGGGGTTGGGCCTCGTTGCTTTTTGCTCGCGCGAATTACTTCTTGCTCGCGCCGCTTTCGAGGATCGAGACGATGGAGTAGAGCGTGAAGCAGATGGCGCCGAAGCCCGCCAGCACGCGTGCGGGGACGAAATACTTGGGCTCGGAGAGTGCCGCCTCGTAGAGGAATGCTGCGAGGAACAGGCAGGCCAGGGCCGTAAGCACCGGGATGATCGGGATGCGGTTGGCCAGCGGGAAATCGGCGTGCCAGATCTTTGCCAGCAGGATGACCTTGCTCGATATGCTCCAGCAGATCAGTGCCAGCCCTATGAGCACGAAGCCCACGAAGCTGATCGCCTCGCCCCGGAGCGTGAAGATGAGGATCAGTCCCAGCGCGAAGGCCAGGCCGCCCATCGCGAGCACCAGCCCCATCCACCGGCGGCGTTCCTCCATCGTGTAGCTGCCCCGTGCCTGGCGTGCGATACTGGCTACCAGCGCGATGAGCGACGTGCAGACACAGGCGATGCCGAACATGACGCTTCCCGCCACGATATGCGCCGGGAGCGTTCCCAGCGCGAAGAGCAGGATGCACCACACCCATGCCCCGGCGGCTATGGCCGACACGATGAAGATCAGCAGCGAACTTTGCCCGCGGGTGAAGCCTGCGGGGTTGACCGAGAAGGTGCTGTCGCCCGAGTTCTCGGGGATCAGGCTGAACCGCGTCGAGGAGGTGGCCGCCGTCGAGACGCACGCTGTGATGAACCCCAGCCCGCAGATTACATGCCCCGTGACGAACGCCCCGGTCATGTGCGACTGGATGATGAAAAGCCCGCAGATGACCGTCATGGCGGCGACCGCATAGCCGATGGCCGGGAAAAGGTATTTCGCGGCGGCGGTATAGGTGCCGATGATCTGGCGGATGATGGTGGCGGCGGTACAGTAAAGCGCGACGCAGATCGAGCCCAGGAAAAAGAGCACGGGGCCTGCCGTGAGCCGCGAGGGGTCGTCGCCGGCGGCGAAAACGTAGGCGCCGTAGGCGAAACAGAAGGCTGCCATCGCAAGCGGAATGGCGCGGAAGAGGATGCTTATGCCATAGTTCATAATCGGAGTTTTTGTTATGCGCCAGCCTGCAAATCATGAACCAAACGAAAAAATGGCTATCTTTGCCCCATGGAAAATATCGTTTTCGACCTGGGCGGAGTACTTTTTGCCCGCGATAGAAGTAAGTGTACGCAGGAATTCCACGACTTTTTCAGTTTCATCCGTTCGGAGCCCATGCCGGCTTTCTGGGAGGATTACGACCGGGGCGTGCTGACCCTCGACGAGGTGACCGGCATCCTTTCCGGGGTCAATGCCTGCCCGCGTGCGAAATGCGAGGAGTACCTGCGCCTGTCGATCGACATGCAGGAACCCGTGAAGCCTACCGAACAGCTTGTCCGCGACCTGAAGGCCGCCGGCTACAAGTTGTTCGTGCTTTCGAACATGTCGCGCGAGTTCATCGACTTCCTGCGCCGGTTCCCCGTCTACGGGCTTTTCGACGGCGAGGTGGTCTCCTGCGAGGAGGGCGTGGTGAAACCCGAGCCGGAAATCTACCGGCGACTGCTCGGCCGCTACGGACTCGATCCTGCGCAGACGCTCTTTATCGACGACCGCCCGGCCAATATCGCTGCTGCAGCGGCGCTGGGTATCCGCGGGCAGCTGTTCGACCATTCGGCGCCGGCCGCAACCTGCGACCTGCTGCGCCGCAGCCTGCTGCCCGAAATAGTAGGGTAGCAGCCCGAGACCATACCCGGGTACTCCGTCCGTATAGCCGTACCCGCAGTCCGTTCGCTCCGCCCGCACGAATCGTCGGCTTCCCCTTTTGCAGCGGTTTTCCCTGTCCCGTGGTCCGATCCGTCCGATGATTGAAAAATAAAAAGGGCCGCTCTAAGGAGCGGCCCTTTGCTTTGGATCGGATTCCGTTATTCGAAGTTGGCGTCCTTCATCAGTTCATACTCCGGCGAGAGTGCGTACATGCGTACGTATTCGAACTTGCCGGTGTCGACGAGCTTGAACTCGAATGCGTGCGTCACCTTGCCCGTGCCCGAGCCGATGTGCTGCGTGTAGAGCATCATCTGTACGGTGTAGATCACGTCGATGCCGGAGATCATCTTGACATCGGGGTAGAGCGTGCCCAGGGCGGCCGACATTACCTCGCCGAAACGCTTTTCGACTTCGTCGTAGAACGCCTGGAACGACGCGCGCATGGCTTCCTTGTCGTCCGACCCCCAGTTGTCGTAGGCCGATACGTCGTCGCCGGCTTCGCTCCAATAATATTTCGGGAGCGTGTTGATACGCCAGTTCAGGTTGGTGTAGCTTGCTGCGCAACCGCTGTAATACTCCGCATCCGTGAGGCGGCTGCCGCTGCGGTTGTCCGTCGTATAGGCGGCGTCCTTGTTCTGGAGCACCCAGTCCACGCAAGCCTGGTAGAAGCTCTTGCTGTAAGCGCTGCGGTCGGGGGCCACGACGAGCGTCATGCTGGGGTCGAAATTCCACTTGCCGCTGACCTTCTTGAACGGGCCGTCGAGCGTCTCGTAGGTAAGGTTCTTGATCCAGTTCGAGCCGTCGAACGTGTAGCGGTCGGCCTGGAGCACGGTCGATCCCGAAGCATAGAAATGGTAAGCCACATCCATGACGTCCTCGGGCATCGCATACGGGAATTTGTATTTCAGGTAGAGGGGCAGATAGGTGTCCTGCGAGAACGACGAGCTGAAGTTGGGGTTGGTGGCGCCCATCTGTGTGTAGTCCTCGGGATTGACGATCGTCGTAGCTTCGGCTGTCGCCCACGACGTGCCGTTGAAGGTGTAGACCGCATACCGTTCCTGTGTTACCGCCCGGGTTTGGCCGAGGGCTGCGGCAGCTGAAACCGCCACGCCGCGCTTCATGCTCGAAACCTTGATGTTGTCGAGCTGGTAGGTGGTTGTTTTCTGGTTGGCACCGTCACCCACATATTTGAATGCAAAATGGAGCGTTTTGCCCGCATATTTATACAGCGAGAAGCGACCGGACGGTTCGAAGTCGTTGCCATAGCCGCTTGCCGGCTCTTCGGGGATCGTGAAATTCCCGGTGATGTCCGTCCAGGTGGCTTTGGTCATGTCGCCCGTATAGTTTTCCGAGATAAGTATCGAGAGACAGTTGGCGTTCCAGAATCCGATCTTGATGTCGAAACCGAATGTCGTCATGCCGTCATCGAACGCCGGAACGGTGATCGGATCTTTGCTTACAAGCCATGATTCGACAGCGCCGGCGGCCCCGTTTGCCGAAACCTGGGCATAGAGGTTCTCAGAGTATTTCTTTATTGCCCACTGTTTGTTATCCTCGCCTGCGGCTTTTACCAGTTGCCATTTGTCGAAGTTGTCGGCATCGAACGTCTCTTCGAACAGGTCGTTGTCCGTGACAGTGACTACATCCTGTCCCAACTGAATATTGTCGATATAATAGGTCGTGGTCTTGTTGTCGGCCGCATTGCCCTGGTAGCGGAATGCCACGTAGACCGATTCGGCCTTATATGCGCTCATGTCGCATATGCCTGCCGTATACCATTTGCCGGAGGTCGAGCCGTCGAACGTGAAATTGTTCGTCAGGTCGATCCAGGTCGCCTCCTCGGGGGTGACGCCATTGTAATCGGTGGATACGAGTACGCTCAGACCGTCATGCGTCCAGTAGGAGATTTTTACATCGAATGCAAGTTGCGGGTTGTCGGCGAGCGTAAGGTTCACTTTCTCGGAAATAAGCCAGAGATCCTGCGGGCCCGTTGTGTTGAATGCAGAGCATTTCGCCGATTTCACTCCGTTGTAGTCATCCAGCGACCAGGTCGAGGTGCTCGATCCTTTGACGATCTGCCATGCATTGAGACCTCCGTCGAATGTTTCGTCGATACTCGTTGCAGCAGGAGTTTCACCGCCGCCCGTATTGGGTTCGGAAGCGGAGTAGTTATAGGCTACGACCTTGATCGCACCTGCTTCCGCATCGGGATAAGCACCCGTCAGGATCTTGTTGGCATAGCCGGCCAGCGGTTTCTCGGGGGTAAAATAGTTAGCCGGAGTCTCGCCCCAGACCGACTGGTAATCGGCACCCGAAACGGTGTAGGTCTCTGCCGCAGCGAGTTTGACAACCTCTTCGGCGAGGTTGGTCGCATTCTTATAGGTAACGGTGACAGTCGAGCCGTTCGAGAGGTAGCTGTCGTAACCTGCAGCCAGGAATGCGGGCAGGTACGTCGTGGCGGAAGCGGCTTCGGAGAAACATTTTGCAGTGCCTACGGCGGCCAGGGCTGCCACTGCATCGGGCCCTGCGGCTTCGGCGATCGCCTTGTTGGCGGCGTTCGACGCGACGCTGGCGTAGTCGGCGTCGGTCATCGTGTATTTCAGCACCTGGACGTCGGTGATCTCCTTGTCGGGGTTGAACCCGTCCAGATACTCCTCGTTGTAATCGTCGACATTACAACCCCCCCCCGCGAATGCTATCGTCGCAAGGACCAGAAGGTATTTTACAATATGCTTGTTCATATGGTTCGCTGTAATTAGAAGTTAATTTTCAGTCTTACGGTATAGGTGCGACCGAACGAGTACATTACGGCATATACGTTCTGCCAGATACCTTCGTCGGCTGCGGCGCACTGCGCGTCCATGATGTAGTTGTAGTCGTAGACGTTGTTCACGTTGCCGTAGATCGTGGCGCGTACGTTGCCGATCTTGAAGGCGTAGCTGGCCGAGAGGTCGAGCTGGTGTCCCCACGGAATTTTCCACGGGTCTTTCACGTCGACGGTCGAGTTACCGCTCAGGCTGGTCTGCGAACCGATGTAGAAGTCGGCGTAGTTGTTGCCGTAGGCGTTCCAGTCGGCGCTGACGCGCAGGCCCTTCATCGGGCGTACCGTGACGCCGAGGGCTCCGGTGGTCTGTGCCGAACCGCCGACCTTGATGCCTTTCTGCTTCAGGTTCAGCCATGCGTGGTCTTCAGCCATGATGCCCGAGGCGACCGTGCCGTCCAAAGCCTTGGTCAGGGGCTGCCCCTGCGTGTCGTAGATGTAGCCCTTCGAGTCGCTGTCCCACTGCCAGTCGCCCAGCGAAAGCATACCGGTCACGTCCAGCCAGCGGTTGGGGCGCAGTACGAAGTCCAGTTCGAGGCCCATGTGGCGTGCGTCCACACCCGAGAGGTTCACGCGGGCGTAGTCGCCGTTGGCCATCGAGCTGGAACGTACGACCGACTTGTCCATCCAGAGCGTGTAGTAACCGTTCAGGTTGACCGAAAGGATGCCCGAGCGGAACCCGTAGCCTACCTCGGCCGAGAAGACCTTTTCGTTCAGCGGGTCGGGGTTCTTGGCGTTGCTCGTGGTGCTCTGCAGGAATGCGCCGCCCGAGAAGAACGGGGCGCGGCTGATGTAGCCCAGGTTGGCGAACACGTTGTGTTTCTCGTTGATGTTGTAGTTGGCGCCTCCCTTGACCGTGTAACCGATGAAGTTCACGTGCTCGGACTCGGCGTGTGCGGCGTCGTAGTAGAAGCGGTCGTAGCGCCAGTAGCCGGTGTTGGAAACCGAACCCGATACGAAGGCGTTGAGGTTTTTCTTCGTCCACTCCAGCTGGGCGAATACGCCTTCCTGGTGTACGTGGCCGTCGTAGTCGCGGTAAACCTTGTCGCCGACCTGTAATTTCTGGTATTTCCAGTTGGGATCGGCTGCGGCGGCGTTCTGCTCGGCCTTGACGTTCTTGCGGCTGTCGTCGTCGATGTAGTACTTACCGTCGTAGAGGTCGATGATCTCGTTGTTGTGTTCGCCGATGTAGTAGCGCACGTCGATACCGGCCGACAGTTCGAGCGACTTGGAGATTTGGTTGGTATAGGTCGAGAGCAGCCCGTACCACATGTGGTTGTTGTTGCTCTTCGACATGATCATGCGCGAACCGTCGGGACTGGCGGCGTTCATCTCCTGGATCTTGTCGTAGGCGAACGTGCCGTCGGGGTTGCGGAAGGTGGTGTTCAGCACGCCGTAGTTGGTACCCTTCCACATGTTGCGGTCTGCCGAGGTGCGGCCCTGGCCCGAGTAGCCGCTGCCGCGTCCGATCGACATGTAGAGCGCCGTCGAGAGCGACGACTTGTAGTCGATCTGCCACTGGTGGTTCAGCGAGATCTGGGGCTTGTGGTATTCGTTGAAGTGCGAATAGCGCTGCCTGCCGTTCTTGTCGAAACCGTACTCGGCGTTGTAGCGGTACATGTCCTTTTCGCCCATGAAGTTCTTGGCCTTCTGCCACTCCTCGATCTTCAGTCCGTCGTCGAGGGCATGGCGCTGCGCGTGCTTCTGCGGGGCGCCGAAGGCGGTCAGCGACAACTGGTGGCGGTCGTTGATGCGCTTCGAGATGTTGACGAACCAGTTGTAGCCTTCGAAGTTGGTTCCCTGGATGTAACCGTCGCCCCAGCGCTTCGCGCCGAGTACCGACAGTGCCCAGCCGCTCTTCGTGAGGCCCGTCGAGAGGCTGAACGAAAGGCTGTAAAGGCCGTCGTTACCTACGCCGAACGAGAACGTGCCGCCCTGCTTGGCCTCGATGCCGTTGGTCACGATGTTGACCGAACCGCCGACCGAGGGCGACGAGATTTTCGAGGCGCCCAGGCCGCGCTGGGTCTGCATGCTGCGCGTCACGTCCGAGAGGCCGGCCCAGTTCGACCAGTATACCCCCCCCCACTCCATGTCGTTCACGGGGACGCCGTTGACCATTACGGCCACGTTGGCCGCCTGGAAACCGCGCATGTTGATCTTCGAGTCGCCGAAGCCGCCGCCGTCCTTGGTCACGTAGACGCCCGGGGTCGATTTCAGGATTTCGGGGAACTCCTGCCCGCCGAGTTTGTAGCTGATCTCCTCGGCGTTGACCGTCGATACGGCTACCGGGGTTTTGCGCTGCACGGCCACCGACTGCATGACGATGACATCCTGCAATGCCACGGCGTCGGGCTCCATCTGGATGATGCCCAGGCGTGCGTTCGGGCCCGTGACGGGTTTTTTGGTCGGGACGTAGCCCACGTAGCTGATCTCGATCTCCTTGGCATCGGTCTTCAGCGTGAAGTTGCCGTCGACGTCGGTGCTGACACCCTGCGATGTGCCGGGTACGGTCACAGAGGCACCGATCAGCGGTGCGCCGGTCTCATCTACGATTTTACCCGTAACTGCCGATTGCGCGACAGCGGCGGACACTCCGAACAGGATCAGGGCGGCCGTCATGAGGAAATGTTGTAAATGTTTTCTCATACTTTTTAATGGATTAGTAAATAAAAGAGTGTAATGGATATTTCGGTTTCTTCATAGCGTGGTGTCGTGGTTCGCGGCACTAAGATCGGGGATTTTTCCGCTCCCGCCGGTGGGGTGGCGGAAGTTTCACAGGATTTTAACCCCCGGCAGCCTTTCGGGAAGGCTCTGAGATCCATGGTATGCCGGGGTTTGTATAAAGTTGCGAGGGATACTCCGCGTGTGAGATACCCCTCGTTGTTGCGTATCGCAGGCCGTGCCCGGCGATAGCCGATGTCCGGTTTGCATACCTTCTCCCGCACCGTATCGGTGATGCAGGGTGCCGGTGGAAACCGTTATTTCCATAAAGCCGTCCATAATTTGCTTATACAAATTTAAACCAAATATTTCACAGCCGCAACAGAACACCGCAAATTTTGTTCAAATATTTTTCAACCTGTTGACGGGCACTGCCTTGCACGTGCGGCACGTTCCTTGTGCAGCTGACTCGCATGCAGGCTTTCAAGGAACTATACTGGCGTTATTCGCTTTTCGTGTTGATCCTCGGACTGGGGGTCACGATCTTCATCGAGCTGACCCCGTTTCTGGGCGGGGTGCTGGGTGCCATGACGATCTACGTGCTGCTCCGGCGGCAGATGCATTACCTCACGGCCTGCCGCAAATGGCGGCGCAGCCTGGCCGCGTCGCTGCTGCTGGGCGAGGCGGTGCTGTGTTTCCTGGTGCCGATCAGCCTGATCGTCTGGATGGTCGTCAACCAGGTGCAGGACATCGCCCTCGCGCCCGAGTCGGTCGTCGAGCCGCTCAAGCACATCGCTGCGCTGATCCACGACAAGACGGGATACAACCTCTGGCAGGAGAAGAACATCACGTCGCTCGTGGGCGTGATCCCCCGGCTGGGGCAGTGGGTGCTGGGCAGCATCATGGATTTCGGCATCAACATCATCGTGCTGCTGTTCGTGCTCTATTTCATGCTCATCGGCGGCCTGCGCATGGAGGAGTACTGCCGCGAGATACTGCCTTTCAACCGGGACGTGGGCAGCAGCGTCATGCGCGAGGTGCACATGATCGTCCGTTCGAACGCCATCGGCATCCCCCTGCTGGCCGTCGTGCAGGGCGTCGTGGCGTTCGTGGGCTACCTGGTCTTCAACGCCCCGAGCCCGCTGTTCTGGGGCGTGCTGACCTGTTTCGCAACGATCATCCCCATCTTCGGGACGGCGCTCATATGGCTGCCACTTGCGGGCTACATGGCGCTGACGGGCGACTGGGGGCCGGCCATCGGGCTGCTCCTCTACGGCGGGCTGGTCGTGACGCACGTGGACAACGTCGTGCGGTTCATCATGCAGAAGAAGATGGCCGATACGCATCCGCTGGTGACGATCTTCGGCGTTTTCATCGGGCTGTCGCTCTTCGGGTTCATGGGCGTGATTTTCGGGCCGCTGATGCTGGAGATGTTCGTCTTCTGCGTCAATATCTTCAAGAAGAAGTACCTCGACGGGACGTCGTACAAGCAGTTGTTCGTCCCCGAGCAGGATATTCAGGCGTAGCCCGCCGGGCGCTTCCGGGTGGGGCGCTTTTACGAAAAGTAACCGTTTCCGGTGTTTTTTGTGAAAAATCCCTGTAAAATGGTTGGAATTTCAAATTGTTTATTATCTTTGTTATTGGAATAACAGTAAAAGCGGCAACAAGAACCCTTAATCAAAAATATCACAATGGCGAGAAATCTCAAAATCAGAGACCTTACGTTGCGCGACGGACAGCAGTCCTCGTTCGCGACGCGCATGTCGCAGGCACAGGTAGACCGTTGCCTGCCCTTCTACAAGGATGCAAATTTCTATGCGATGGAGGTCTGGGGCGGTGCCGTACCCGACTCGGTGATGCGTTATCTCAACGAGAACCCGTGGACGCGCCTGGAGACGATCTACAAGGCTGTGGGCAAGGTGTCGAAGCTCACGGCGCTTTCGCGCGGCCGTAACCTGTTCGGCTACGCGCCTTACCCCGACGACGTGATCGACGGCTTCTGCCGCAACGCGATCGAAAGCGGGCTGGGCATCATGCGTATCTTCGATGCCCTGAACGACGTGGACAACGTGAAATCGACGATCAAATACGTCAAGCAGTACGGCGGCATCGCCGACTGCGCCGTATGTTATACGGTCGACCCGAAATATCCCGAACCCTCCTTCATGCAGCGCCTGATGGGCAAGAAACAGCCGCAGCCCGTCTTCACGGATGCCTATTTCCTCGACAAGGCCAAACAGATGGCCGCACTGGGCGCCGACATGATTACCATCAAGGACATGTCGGGCCTGATCCCGCCGCGCCGCGTCGCCACGCTGGTCAAGCTGTTCAAGAAGAACATCTCGATTCCGGTCGATTTCCATACCCACTGTACCCCCGGCTACGGCCTGGCTTCGGTGCTCGCGGCCATCGTGGCCGGCGTCGATATCGTCGATACCAACTGCTGGTATTTCGCCGAAGGCACGGGTGCCCCGGCCATCGAGCTGATCCACGTGTTCTGCGGCAAACTGGGTGTCGACACCGGCGTGAACATGGAGGCCGTGGCCAAGATCAACACCCAGCTGCGCGAGATCCGCAAGGAGCTCAACCAGTCGGTGTTCGGCGCGGACAAACCCGAACCCAAGGCATTTAACCCGCTGACCGACAAGCTTCCCGCCGAGATCGACGCTCTGTTCGACAAGGCCATCGCGGCCGCCAAGGCCGACGATGAGGACGGCACGATCGACGCCTGCCGCAAGATCGAGGCCTATTTCGGTTTCCCGGCTCCCAACGAACTGGTGCAAAAGGCCGAGATACCCGGCGGCATGTACTCGAACATGGTCGCCCAGCTCAAGCAGCTCAAGGCCGAGGACATCCTGCCCCGCGCCATGGAGCTGATCCCCTCGGTGCGCCTGGCCGCAGGCCTGCCGCCGCTGGTGACCCCGACCTCGCAGATCGTCGGTGCGCAGGCCGTCAACTGCGCCCTCGACGAGAAGGCCGGGCGTCCGATGTACACCAACAAGAGCTCGCAGTTCGTCGGCCTGGTCAAGGGCGAGTACGGACACACGCCCGTGAAAATCGACCCCGAATTCCGCTTCAAGATCTGCGGCGTGCGTGAGGAAACCCCCTACGATACGTCGAAATACCAGATGCAGCCCAACCCCGAACTTCCCGAAGCCGGAGGCGTGAAGCTCGCCGCCAACGAGAAGGAGGTGCTGCTGCTCGAGTTGTTCCCGATGGTAGCCAAGACTTTCCTCACGGACATGAAGGTCAAGGCCTACGCCGCGGCCAAACCCGCCGAGCCCAAGGCCGAGGAGAAGAAAGCCGAGGAGGTGAAGAAGATCGTCATCACGGGCAATGCCGTGACGGCGCCGCTGCCCGGCCGCATCATCGAACTCAAGGTCAAAGTGGGCGATACGGTCAAGGCCGGCGATGAGATCGCAGTCCTGGAAGCCATGAAGATGGAGAATGCCGTGACGACCGATTATGCCGGCACAGTGAAGCAGGTGCTGGTACAGCCCGGCGAGAACGTGGCTACTGACGCTGTACTGGTCGAGATCGGGTAATCCCGTCCGGCACATTCGTCCGGAAAAAGGGCAGCCGGTATACAGCCGGCTGCCCTTGCTTCGTGCGATTTTCCGGAAAAATAGTATATTTGCACCATCAAATAATTAAACCTCAGACTTATGGCTTTTCTAAAAGAATTCAAGGAGTTCGCCCTCAAGGGGAACGTGATGGACATGGCCGTCGGTGTAATTATCGGCGGCGCGTTCGGCAAGATCGTGTCGTCGCTGGTGAACGACATCCTGATGCCGCCGATCGGGGCGCTGATCGGCAATACCGATTTCTCGCAGCTGCGGCTCGACATTTCGAAGTTCCGGGACATGACTTCGAGTGCCGTGCATGCCGTCGGCGACGTCGTGACGGGCGGCGGCGAAGCTGCCGTGAAGGCGGCTGCCGAACCCGTTTACTGGAATTACGGCGCCTTCATCCAGCAGTGCATCGACTTTACGATCCTGGCATTCTGCGTCTTCCTGATGGTCAAGCTGATGAACCGGCTGATGCGGAAAAAGGAGGAGGCCGCCGCTCCGGCGCCTGCGCCCGAACCCGCACCCACGAAGGAGGAGTTGCTGCTGGCGGAGATCCGCGACCTGCTCAGGGAGCAGAAAAAATAGTTCCGCAAACAGGTGTAAAAGGCTGTCTGCACGGCGCAGACAGCCTTTTATGCATTCGTTGGGAGCGATTCCCGCAGGATAGGGGGTATCCGCCGCCCGGGCCGGGCGGTCTTATTGGTCGGATTCCTTTTTGTGCGTGTATTCCTGTAATATATAAGTGGTGAAGATCGGGAACATCATCATCCCCAGCGTGGGCAGCAGGATGGTGATGACCTTCCCGATGGCTGTGACGGCGAATATTTCGGCACCGACGGTCGTGACGTTCATCCAGGCCCACCACAGGGCGTTCCCGAAGCCGTGGAGCTTGTCGTTGACGAGTATTTCGTAGTCGTAGAAGACGAGTGCCGAGATGTAGGTGAAGACCACGACCGTGAAGATGTAGGCCGTGAATAGCTGGCGGATCTTGTTGTCCACGAGCCATCGCACGACCACGTAGAGCGCCAGGAACGCCCGCATGAGCGGCATCACCCCGATCAGCATGGCCCAGTAGCGGGGTAGGTCTGCGCCGCTCCAGTCGAGGATGTTCAGGTAGGGGATCGAGATCAGGAAGAACAGGATGTTCCGCCCGAAGAAGCGCCCTTTATGCCCGGCTGCCGCCCAGCGTACGAAGAAATCGCACAGGAAAAGGATGCAGACCGCCAGCTGCACGGTCAGGTAGGTATGCGAAAAGCGGGTATGGTCTCCGCCGATGATTTCCCACGAAACCGCGACGAGCAGGACTACGCCGGCGATTACCTTGAGTATGCTCAGGGAATTGGTAATTTCGTTGCGTGATGTATCTGTCAGCGACATGTCGTTCTGTTTGCCCACAGGCGGGGCAAAATCGGTGCCAAAGCCCCGGACTGCGAATTTTCCGGTGATTTTTTGCCGAAAGATTTTGCACGAATGAAAAATTCTATTACCTTTGCACTCGCTTTAATGCAATGGCGGGTTAGCTCAGCTGGTTAGAGCGCATGATTCATAATCATGAGGTCCCGAGTTCAAGTCTCGGACCCGCTACGAAATAAAAAGGGACATCCTTGTAAAAGGTGTCCCTTTTTTGTTCCCTGCCCCCCCCCTTTTATGCCCGATGTCTCTCTATGATAAAGAAATAACGCTGTAAATTGTTCGTTTACAGCGTTATTCGATGGGTGTCGGGCCGTCGAGCCTCCGGGGCGGACAACCGGCCGGGGCGAGCCGCCGCAAAGTATATCCGTTTCAAACGATCCTTCGGTGGCAATTACCGGGATTTACTGGTGAAACAGGTTTCCGACGGGGTATCGGCGACCGAAAACCTCAATTCCCCGCCGCGGAGAATATCCGCATGGTCTATTGCCGGCCGTTCGAGCGCTTTCCCGTTGAGGGTGACCGATCGTACGTAGCAGTTGCCGGATCCGAAATTTTCACAGACGATGCGGAAATCCCTGCCATTGGGTAGATGCAGTATGATTTCAGGCAGGCAGGGAATTCCCAGCTGGTATTCGGTGGAACCCGGGCACATGGGATAGAATCCCATGGCACTGAATAAATACCATGCGCTGAGCTGTCCGCAGTCGTCGTTCCCCGGCAATCCGCTTGGCTGCGGCAGATAGTAGGTGTTTACGATGTCGTAAACGCGCCGCTGCGTCTTCCACGGCATCCCGCACAGGTTATACATGTAGGGGGCGTGCATCGAAAATTCGTCGCCGACATAATATATCCCGTTGTCGAAAATGTCGTCGAGGAAAGCGGCCATGGCATCGTTCCCGCCCATGAATTCGATCAGGGCAGGGACATCGTGCGGTGCGAACAACGTGTAGTTCTTGCGGTAGTTCAGGGCTCCCGTTTCGTTGAACCCGCTCCAGACGCTGATATTGTAATCCGAAGGCGCTGCCCATGTGCCGTCACTGCGGCGGGCGCGCACCAACTTTGTCTCGGCGTCGAGTACGTTTTTGAAACGCTGGCTTCGCAGATCGTATTCGCGGGCCTTTTCCGTATCCCCTTTCGCCTCGAAGAAACGTGCCAGGCACCAGTCGTCGTAGGCGAATTCCATCGTCCGGGCTACGGATTCCCGGTAGTGGTCGACCGGAACATAGCCCAGGCTGTTGTAATCCTCGATTCCGAGGCGTCCCCAGGCAATATGGTTCCCTTTCACATTGGCATTCTTGAGCATGGCACGGGCCGCCTTCTGCTCGTCGAATCCGCGGACTCCCTTGACATAGGCGTCGGCGATGATCGCATCCGAGTGCGTCCCCATCATGCAGTTCGTGTAGCCCGGGTTCGGCCATTTGGGCATCCAACCGCCTTCGTCGTATCCATTGAGCAGTCCGGTGACCATGTGCGACGCCAGGTCGGGTTTCAGAAGCACCAGCAGCGGATGAAGTGCCCGGAACGTATCCCATGTGGAATAATCCGTGAAACTTTCGCCTTCGCAGACTTGTCCGTTGTACGGGCTCCTGTATCGGCCGTTTTCCGAAATGCTGCGCGGCAGCAGGAATGCGTGGTAAAGCGCCGTATAGAAGACCTGCTTCTGTTGTTCGGTGGCTCCCGGCAATTCAATGCAGGCGAGGGCCTCGTTCCATTTTGCAGCCGTTGCGCGGGCGATTTTATCCACCCCGGCTCCGGCGATTTCGCGTTCGAGGTTGGCACGGGCGTCCTCTTCGCTGATAAACGATGTCCCGACCCATGCCCTTACGGTTTCTCCGGTGGCGGCCTCGAACCGGACATAGGCTCCGCATTTGGTGGAACATGCCAACCGTTTATTTCCGCGAAGCAGTAATTTCCGTGCTGCATCTCCGGGCCGGATCCAGCTCAGCTTGACCCGCGAATTCCATTCATGCTGGTAGTAGTCGACACGGATATCATACATTCGACCGGCTTCCAGCATTACGTTTTTCTGTGTGGGCGTCATGCTGTAACCATGCGGGCCCCAGTCGTCGATTACCAACTCCCCGTCGAGCCAGAGCCGCGCCCCGTCATCGGATTGCAGCCCGAGCAGGTAGCTGCCCGTTTCGGGCGCTTTGAGTTTCCCTGTCCATGTTACCTGGTAATCCTTTACGTCGATATCGTCGGCGGGACGGTACCAGTCCCAGTCGAAATCCACCACAGGGTCGATGCGCTCCGAGCGCACGGCCCCCAGCCAGTCGGACTGGTGGGTATAGACACCCCGCAGGCCGTTTACGAGTTTGCCATCCTTTTCTGTGAAGAGATACCGGTTTTCGATGACTTCGGGGTAATCCATGTTTTGGTTGAAAGTCCCGAAGTCTTCGAACTCCTTGTCGAAGCGGACAACGAAAAATCCCGTCTCGCGATAGGCCCGTGCGGTCATGGCGCTCTTGCCGGAGATCTCCCGCCGTTCGGGTGAGATGCTGATTTCGGCCGGTGCCCCGGCCGTAAAGAGCGAGGGCATGGCATCCACTACGACGTAGGCGCTGTCGCAGGCCGGGTAAACGAAATCGAAGACCGCCGACGCTTTCGTCGCCGCCATCCGAACCTGTATGTCATAGTCGTCGAGATGTACCTCGTAGAGCGACGGCCGGGCCCGTTCGGCCTCGTGCCGGAACGACGAACTGCGTTCCTCGGGACGGACTTTCAGCGTGCCGGTCAGGGGCATGAGCTCCAGGGCACCGTAGTCGAACATTACGGCTCCGCTGGGATAATGCGTTCCCAGGAATCCCGAGATGTATTCGTGTGCATACCAATAGGGGACGCGGTGGTGGAGTGTCCCCGGTTTTTTGTCGGGCATGGTGTGGGCCGTCCATTCGGTCATGCCGAAAGGTTCCGTTACGCCGGGGAACGTGTATCCCGAAGCCTCTTCGTGTCCGGCGATGGCTATCCCGCCCTGCCAGACTTCGGTGCCTATCAGCGGATTGACATGTGATTCCGGCGTGCTTGTGCAGCATACGGCCAGCAGGGATGCGAAAGGAATGAGGACTCTTTTCATCGCAGTCGTTATTTACGGATATATCCGGCCGCACGCATATAGAGATAAGCCACGCAGCTCTGCATACGCAGGTCGTATTCAGCGAGGGGTTGTGTGAGCGGCGCATTCCAGTATTCGGGGTAACGGCCGTTTGCGTCGCGCAGCGATTCGTGGATAAATCCGATTGCCTGCAATGCCTTGGACAACACGGATGGATCCTTTTCCAGGTCGTAAAGGTCGAACCACGCATCCACCAGCGCGAATGCGAAATAACCGGGGTCGTTGAGGGAACCGTTGACCGGGTTGAACCAGCGTGCTTCGGCCGATGCCAAAGTCGCTTTGGCCTGTCGCAGGTAACTCTCTTCCCCTGTGGCTTTGTATAGATACAGCCACCCGCGGATCATGAATCCCGCGTTGTACGACCATTTCTGGGTATTGACCGCCCCGTCATCGACCATCTTGGCGTCCCAGAATAAATCGTCCGAGCCGTCGAGCAGGTTTTCCCGCGTCCATTCTTCGATGCGCCGGGCGTCTTCGAGGAACCCTTGTTCATTGGTCAGTTCATAAAGTTTCATGGATGCCAGGATAGCCACGGCCGAACAAATCGTATTTTTCTGGGGTTCGTATTGGGCGAAGGTTTCCTGGAAATAGATGCCTCCGCCGAGCACGTCATCTTCGCCCGACATGGTGAAATTCAGTGCCTGCCGGGCTTTTTCGAGGTATGTCCGGTCTCCGGTCTGCTCGTATGCCCTTGCCAGCCCGATGGCCATCCAGCCGTTCTCGTCGTAGTAACGGTCGGGGGTGCCCGCCGTTACGGGCAGCGTGCAGTAGCCTGCAATGCCTTTGTAGTCGGGCGACCAGTGGCGTTCCAGGTTCTGGTAGCAGGACATGAGCGCGCCTTTCCATTCGTCGGCACGCAATCCGGCGCCTTCGGCGTAGGTGTATTGCAGGAAAATGTTCCCCCAGATAAAGGACACCTGTGTGCGATCCTGGTTTTCGTAGTAGGAATCCGTCCCGTCGATGCGCAGATCCCGGTCGATGGCGGCCAGGGTTTCACGAGCCCATTGCATGTAGTTGTTGTCGCCGTATTCTTGTTCGGGATTGCTGCCGATGATTCGGTCGGGCATTACGGCATTGCAACCCGTTGCCGAAAATGCGAATACCAGCATCGGCAATATGTGAACCAGGGAATTAAGTGCTTTTTTCATGTCGGTTGTCTGTTGGTTAAAGGTTGTCGAGGTCTGACCATTTGATGTTTACGAGCGTAGCGGGGTAGCGGCCCGTAACGTCGACGATATTGTCGCCGCTTTTGACTGCGAGCTGCCAGTTTGCGACCAGCCCCTCCTCGTCGCCCGTAAGCAGCCGGTCGTAGGCCGAGGCAATCTGTTCCGGGGTGCGGGTCGTGTTCCAGACACGTACGTCGTAGATTTTGCCACGGAATTGCCGGCCGCTGAAAAGCGCCAGGTCGCCGATGATGAATTTGCCGTCGGAGTCGGGGACGTATGGGGCGATTTTGATCGCCGAAGCGACTTCCCCGTTCAGGTAGAGGCATATGTTCTCCGAGTCGAAAGTCGCTGCGATGTGTATCCATTGTTTGTGCGGTGCGGAGCCGGCCCCGGACAGGCAGCTCGACCAGGTATTGTTCACCATGCAGAAGTCGATCGCGTAATCCACTCCCTCGGCCAGGCGGATCAGCAGGCCGCCCAATCCGCCGTTGGCATCGGAACCTTCGGCTCCGATGATGCTGCCCCCGGTTTTTTCATTGATGTAAACCCATGCCTCGACGGTCATATTGGCCGAGAGGAACTGTGCCGCCGCACCGCAATCTATGTATCCCGTGCCGTCGAAAAGCGGACATGCGGGCGACACCTTGCTGCCGGCGAATACGTCGCGTGCCGTAGCCAGCTTTTCGCAATAATTGTCCAGTGCGGACTGCCGGTCGGTATTGTTGCGGACGTAGGAGGCTTCGTCGATGCTTTTTTGGAAAATATCTTTCGAGCCTTTTACATATTCGCCGAGTCCCTCGCCCTCTTCGGCCGAATCGTGGAGCTGGGTGCATTCGGCAATGAGTTCGTCTATTGCGGTATAGTCGAGCGACGGGGTTTTCTCGTCGGAACACCCTGCTGCCGACAGCAGGCAGAGCAATGCGCAAAGATAATGTCGGATATTCATAACGGTCGGTTGTTTCTGGTTTTACATGTTTTCATATTCGGGGTGCTGCTTGAGGTTGGGGTTCATCGAGACGGCAGTATACGGGATCGGGAAAATCGTCACCCTCGGGTTGTCCGTATAGTTTTTGTCCCACATGGGCAGGGTGAAGCGCCCGAAACGGATCATGTCGGTTCTGCGTGCCGTTTCGTAGCACATCTCGCGTCCCTTTTCGTCGTACAGTTCGTCGAGTGTCAGCGTTTGCGCCGTATAGGCCGGGACTCCGGCTCGGGAGCGCAGCGTGTTGATGCCCGCAAGGGCTTCCGTGTCGGGAGTTCCCGACTGCCGGAGGGTCGCTTCGGCAAGGTTGAAATAGGTTTCCGCGAGCCGGAATATCACAAAGTCGTTCGCCAGCCCCTTTGCCCCGATTTTCACTTTATACTTGATGTTGCGCGCTCCGGCGTTCTCCTTGTTGTTCACCATGTCGGGAAGATCCAACGTCAGGTCGAGCTGCTGCCCCGCAAACTCGTTCGTGCCGAGGATCGGGTTCCCGCCCTGGTCGAACTGCGGGCCCCACATGAACTGGCCGTAATAGCCGTTCCGGGGGTCGTATTTGCAGCGGCGGTCGTTGACGATGTCGTATTTTTCGATGAAGCTGCGTTCGGTACAGATTGCGTTCCACCCGCCATTGGGGTTCTTCCACTCCCATTGCGAGCCCTGCGACCAGTGGATATTGCGATAGAACAGCGCGCTCATTTCGTTGGCCATTACCTCGTCGTTGGGAATGACGAAGATATTTTCCTTGCTGTTCTCGTTTTCCCAGGCGAAGGGCGCGTCCCAGGTGTTGTCGAGCGAAAAGTTGCACTGAAGCAACTCTCGGGAAACCGTAATGCAGTCGTCCAGACGCGACTCGCCCGTATAGACCTCGGCATTGAGGTAAAGGCGCGACAGCAGGGCGAGGGCGGCTTCGCGGGTGAACCTTCCGTAGCTGTTGGCATCGGAGTGGCTGAGCAGCAACTCCTTTACGGCATTGATTTCCTGTTCGACGAAGCTGAAAACCTCCTTGCGGCTGCGCGTGGCGGGATTCTCTTCCGAAACGCTTTCCACGATGGGGACGTTGCCGAAGAGGTCGCACAGCATCCAGTAGAAATACGCCCGCAGCGCACGGGTTTCGGCGATGAACAACCGTTGTGTCGGCGCGGGCAGAATCTTATTGTCGGCCGCCTTCATGTCCGCGAGAATCTGGTTGGAGAATCCGACGGCTTTGTAGAGTTCGAGCCATGCCCCTTCGATGATCTCTTCGCGTGTCGTCCACGTATGCCAGTGCAGGCGCTGGTAGATGCCTCCGTCGTATCCGTCGCGGCCTTTCTGCGGAAGGCAGGCTTCGTCGGTGGTCAGTTCCTGGAGGTAGTAGACGTTCCAGCAGGACATGCTGCGCAGGAAAGCGTATTGGTTCATGAATGCGGCATCGTATTCGGCGGCGGATGTGTAAAAATTAGTTTTGTTCAGGTCATTGTACATGTTTTCCGTCAAGTCCGTACATCCCATGACCCCTGACAGCGACAGGATACATATCAGTTTTTTCATTGTTGTCTCAGAATTTGATGTTTAAACCGAAAAGATAGGTCGTAGCGCGTGGATAATAGCCCGAGTCGTCGAATCCCGGCGTAAGCCCCGAACCGACTTCGGGATCGACTCCCGTATAGCCGGTGATCGTCCAGAGGTTGGTGGCCGTGGCATAGATGCGGATGTGATCCAGCCATGAGAGTTTCGGGAAGCGGAACGTATAGCCCAGCGTCAGGTTGTCCAGTTTGAGGTAGTTGCCTTTTTCCAGGTAATAGTCCGAGAATACGGCGGAGTCGTTCAGCGGCGAATCTATGGCCGATGCGAGCAGGTTGAACGGCAGCGACACCGAGTTTTCATAATAGATGCGCTTCGTGTTTAGCACCATGAAATCGGCTGCACCGCGGAACAGGAACGAGAAATCGAGGTTTTTCCAGGTCAGCGAGCTCGAAAGGCTGAAATTCCACTTGGGAAGGCCGCTGCCCAGATAGGTGAAGTCGTCTTCGGTATAGGAGCCGTTGTGGTCGTAGTCTTCGAAAACCCATTTGCCGGCCGTGTTGAAGCCCCGGTATTTCAGTCCGTAAAAGGTGCCGATCGGATGTCCCGCCTCGAAAATGTAGGTCGTTTGCCCGTTGGCCGGCGAACTGAGCGTGTTGTAGGGAATGTGGTTGGCTTTGTAGGTGTCGTTCGAAAGCGAAACCAGTTCGTTGGCGTTGTACGAGAAGTTCCCGTCGATATGCCATGTCAGGTTTTCCCTGCGCACGGCATCCCAACCCAGGGCGACCTCTACACCCTGGTTGGTCAGCGTCCCGACGTTCGTGAATATCGTATTGTAGATGCTGGACGGAACCTGCGCGTCGTACCAGTCGAGCAGGTCGGTGGTCTTGCGGTAATAGTAATCGACCGATGCGGTCAGGCGGTTGTCCCACAACCCGGCATCGACGCCGACATTGTACTCGGTGTTCTTCTCCCAGCGCAGATCCGGGTTGGGATTGGTCGTCGGGCCGTAGACCTTCTGCCAGCTTCCGTTTATGTAGGCGTATCCCAGGTCGTTGTATTTGGAAATAGAGGCGTAGAGCGGGATGTCCTGGTTGCCCGTGATGCCGAACCCGGCGCGCAGCTTGAGGTTGCTGACGGCTTTCGCCCCGGCCATGAAAGGTTCTTCCGATATGCGCCAGGCGCCCGACAGGGCGGGGAACCAGCCCCATTTGTTGTTTTCGCCGAAGCGGGTCGAACCCTCGCGGCGGATGCTGGCGTTGAAAAGGTAGCGCCCTTTGTAGGAATAGTTCACCCGGCCGAAAAATGCAATGAGCTTGGATTCGTCTTCGCCCCGTCCCATGGATGCGAGCCCCTCTTCGAGCCATGTGCCGTTCCCTATGTTGTTCGGCCCGAGTGCGTCGGTCAGGAACCCGGCATTCGATGCGTTCGACCATGTACGCTTGGTCTGGCTGTACGAGTAACCGGCCATCACGCCGAAATTGTGGACGTTGTCCGTCCAGTTGTAATCGGCATAGGCTTCGAGCGTATTGGTCTTGTAAAAGTAATTGCTCATCTCGGCCGAGCCGTCGTAATTGCCCAGGATGCTGTATCTCGATTCCCGGCTCACGTATTTGCTCGCTTCGTAGTTCTCGTTGTTCGACGAGAGCGATGCCACGACCTTCAGCCCCGTTACCGGACGGAGCGTGGCGGTGATGTTGCCCGCATAGTTGAACCGTTCGCCTCGGTTATCCACCTGCGAGAGCATGGCCACGGGGTTGTAGGGCCCCACGCCCTCGTATTCGAAAAATTTGCCGTCAGTGCCGTAGACGGGAGCCGTGGGGTGGTATACCATTGCCTGCATGAATGCGCTGTAATCGGTATATTGCATTTTGGTGTCCGTGCCGCTCGCCGTTCCCTCGATGCTCAGCACCCGGTTGAAGAAATCCTGCCTGAAGTTGATGCGTCCCATCAGCTGTTCGTTCCCTGTGCGGAGCACCATTCCTTCGGAATTGCGATAACCGACCGAGGCGCGCAGCGAGGAATTTTTGCCGCTCGTCGAAAAGGAGACGCCCTGGTAATAGCTGAAGTTGTTGCGTAACAGCTCGTCCGTCCAGTCGGTCGAGAACCCGTAATCGTTGTTCGCTGCCGATTGCCCGTGGCGTGTCAGGTAGTCGAGATACTGGTTTGCCGACATCATATCGAGTTTGCGGGCGGCGCGTTCCGTGTAGTAATAACTCGTGTAGTCGATATGTGCGCGTCCCTGTTCCGCATTTTTCGTTTCGACGATGATGACGCCGTTGCTGCCCCGCGTGCCGTAGATCGCCGCGGACGATGCGTCTTTCAGTACGTTGAACGAGGCGATATCCTGTGCGTTGATCGCCTGCAGGTCGTTCATCGTGCTGTAAACCCCGTCGATGATGATAAGGGGCGTGCTTCCGGCGCGGATCGACCCTACGCCGCGGAGCTGTATTTCGGGAGCCGCATTGGGGTCCGTACCCGCCGTATTGCGGATCGTCAGGCCGGGGACTTTGCCGCTGATCAGGTTGATGGGGCTGGTCGTAACGCCACCGTTGAAATCGGAAGCGTCGACCCGGGTGACGGAACTCGTAAGTTCTTCCTTGCGGACGGTGCTGTAACCGATGGCTACAACCTCTTCGACTGCAATTGCGCTCTCTTTCATGCTGATGTGCAGCGTCGGGCCCGTGACGGTGGCCTTTGCCGGCTCCATGCCGATGAATGAGAAGGCCAATACGGTTCCGTTTTTTACGCCTTTGAGTTCGAAGCGCCCGTCGGCATCGGTAGTCACGCCCATATGGCTGCCTTCGACCATGACGGTGACACCCGCCAGGGGTTCGCCCGATTCGAGGGTCACCACGCCCTGAACCCGGTCTGCGGGCTCTTCCGCAGCTGCCGGGCAGGCGAATAACACTCCTGCGGCGCAGCTTAAGGCCAAGGCCAGGTTCCGAAGGGAACCGGCGAGTTTCGTTTTGCCAAAAATTTTCATCAGATCCATATTTTTAAGGTTTTAGGTTCGAGACTATAATCCCCGCGATAATATCACGACCCCGAGGACTAAACAACAGAGTCCGGCTGCCATCGGCCATTGGGCGTGCCGCGTCGTTGCGCGCCATTCGCCCGAGCAGATTCCTGCGGCATTCCCCGCAATGATCGCCACGGACTGCATGACCGCCCAGCCCACGGAGGCACCGGCTTCACCCATCCGGTTGCCGCCCATTCCGTAGAGCATGATGCTCAGGTACCATACTATTCCGGCGACGGCGGCCAGCGTGATGCCAGGTACGCGACGCGATGCATAGTGCTTCCACGTGCGGTTGCGACGGAACAGCCGGATGCATTCGGCGGCGTTGATCAGGAATCCGGCGGTCAGGGCGACGCTCCAGACAGCATTGCCCGCATAAACCGGGTCGGCCCCCAGGGCTACGGCCTGCTGTTGCAGCGGGGCCCCGTAAACGAATGCGAAATTTATCATCGGGCCGAATATACCGGCCAGCAGGCAGATGACCAATCCTTTGCGAAACCGGGAGCGGGACTGCGCACCCGTCTGGCGGGAGCCTTCCGACTGCTCCTTCCGGCTTCCTGCCAGCGCGAAGAGTATGATGCCGGCCAGGATAACCGCCACTCCCGCAAGTATTCTCAGCCCGGCGGGAGTAGCCAGTTCCGACGGATCGCGCAGTACGATCGGCATGAGCGTGCCGATGGAGTTGATGAGCCCCTGCATGATCGGCAGGCTGAGCGAGATGCCCAGATAATCTATCCCCTTGCCGAACAGGATCGCTCCGACACCCCAGGTGAGGCCGAAGAGCGCCACCAACGATGTGCTGTGCGGGTCTGCGCCGTAGAGTGTTCCCAACCGGGGTACGGTCAGCCATGCCATGAGCCACGGCATGACCAGCAGCGCGGCAAAACTCCATATGAACCAGTTGTTCTCCCAGGCCCAGCCCCGGTTGAATTTGAACGGGACGGAGAAAACGCCCGAGCAACTGCCGGCCAGCAGGATCAGTAACAATCCGGATAAGACGTTCGTTTCCATGATATCAATGTTTTGAGACGTTTCTGCAATCCCTCACCCGGCGGCACAGTTCTTCCCGTTCCTGTGCGGAAAGCCCGCGGAATTCGAAGTCGCCCCGGTGAGTGTCGGCATTCTCGACGATCAGCACGCGGCTACCTTCGCTCATGGCTATTTTGTGCCATACGTTGCGGCGGATGTTGTAGGCTATGCCGGGCTGCATGTCCTGCAGGTCGTACCCTGCGATGCCGCTGTCGTCCAACGCCGCGGCGATGAGTACCGCATTCCCTTCGAGCAATACGAACAACTCGTCGGTCTGGTGGTGTACGTCCAGCTTGTCGATCTGTTCGAGCGACTCCGCCGGGGCATAATTGAGAACGGCCGTTTGCCACACCGGCCCGATGAGGAAAGGGTGGTAGCCCGCTTCACGCGGGGCATAACAATCGATAATTTTCATGTTCAGGTTCATTTTAGCAGGTTTGTTCGGGTATGAGTCGTGTCAGCTTACGAGAATACGGTCTACGACCAATTGGCGGAATTGGGGCGAGAGCATCGAGAAATAGGCGGTGAACCCTGTGACGCGGACGACCAGATCGGGATATTTCGACGGATCCTTGTGCGCGTCGAGCACCTTTTGCTTATCCATGATGTTGACGTTGATGAGCGTGCCTCCCATTTCGAAGTGGGCTTTGATAATCGAGCCGATCAGTTCCGCATTTTCCTCGTGCGCGAACGAGGGGTCGAGTTCCCATTGCATCGGCGCCGTGTTGCCGTAGCGGGGCTGGATGCGTGCGATGACGGTTGCCAGCGAAAGCGAAGCCCCGTCGGCAACGAACCCCGGCGTGGGATTCGCCCCGTGCGAAATAGGCGTCCCGGCCCGCCGGCCGTCGGGTGTCGCCCCGACGCTTCGGCCGAACCCTATCGTATTGGCCCAGGAGAAGAATCCGGGGATGAAGCAGCGGCGGAGTTCCGGTTCGGACTCGCGGCGTACCAGGGCCGTGAACTCGTCTTTGATTCGCAGCGCCCAGCATTCCCCGGCCGATCCTTCCGCTCCGTAGCGTCCGCTGTTGCGGAGCTGCAGCCGGATCTTTTCACCTTCCGTACCGGCAAAATCGTCGAGCAGGGCTCCGGTAACCTGTTCCCATGTCAGGTGTTTCTGCCGTTCGACATGCTGTTCGAGCGCCGAAAAGGAATCGGCGACGATTGCCAGCCCGGCGCCGTCGATCGAAAGGTTGTAGTATTCCGCTCCGCCGTCCGATACATCCACCCCTTTTTCCATCGGGCCGTGGCTCAGCAGGTTGAGGAGCAGTTCGGGTTCGTTGTATTTCTGGTATTTCAGATGATGCCGGATTCCTTCGGCGGCCGTATGCACGGCTAGGGCGAGGTGGTGTGCGAACTTCTCCCAAAGGCGCTCCGTCGTCGGGGCGGGATCCTTCACCGTGTCGTAATAGGCAATTTCGAATACCCGCGCCATATTGACCTTCACAAGGTCGTTCATCGTATATTCCAATCCGGGAAGCGACATCCAGTTGCAGCCCACGGCGATGCGCCTGCGTGCCAGTTCTGCGCTGTATCCGTTCCGCATGAAGTTTTCCACGAGGGCCTTGTCCCCGGAAAATCGCGGCCATCCGTTTTTGTTTTTCACCAGGTATTCCACCGATTTTCGGAACAGCTGCGGATCGAGCCCGTCGTGGACGCGTACGGTGAGGTTGAGCGAGGTATTGATCTTGTCCGCCGCTTCGAGGACGAGGAACGAGATGTGCGAGGTCTGGTCGCGGCCCGATGCATCGGGCCCTCCCAGCTGCCAGTATATCGGGTCGTTGATGAGCAGGCAGGCCAGGTAATATACGGCCGTTTCATCGTCGAGGATCCCGTTTGCCTTGTCCTGTTCGTAGAAAGGGCGCAGCAGCGAGTCGATCTGTCCCCCGGCGCCGTCGCGGTTGTAGGTGCGGGACGCCAGATGGAACCAGATGATCCATTGGCAGGCTTCGCGCAGGGTCGCCGGGGCATCGGAGATGATTCGTTCGTTCATGTCTGCGAGTTCGGTCAACAGCGCCTTTTTTTCGGGGTCGCCGCATGTTGTGGCCAGACGACGCGCCTCGTCCACATGGCGTTGGATCCAGCCCTGCACGGCCCGGATCACCCGCAGGTGCAGTGCATAGAAATGTTGTTGCTCCGGGGTCGTGTTGACCTTTTTCCAATGTTCGATGCGTTCGACCAGCCCGCCCCATCCAAGCCGTACTCCCATTTCATAATCGGGGGCGAAGTGTGCGTCGTCGCCGATGCCGCAGATGATGTCGTATCGGGAAATGTTCTCTTTCAGATGGTCGTACGGATAATCCGGATTCCATTTGTTGGGTCGCATCTTGGACATGAAATACATCCACCGCCCTGCGAATGCATCGTCGGGGTCGATATATACGGGGTGTACGGACATCAGGTCGCAAAAGTTGTCCGCCCATGCGTCGTACCCGTAAAACGATCCGTCGGGGTTGTTCGGCAGGATATGCCACACCCCCGGGGGCGGTACGATACGCCCGTAATCATCCTCGTCGAGGGCGCCTTCGACACGTATTTTTTCCTGCGTTTGCGCCAGCTTGCGCAGCCGCAGCCGGGCGATCCTTTCGTTGTAATCTTTCATATAATCGGTATTTTACAGTTTGCTTTTTATTCCGTAACGCCGGGGTATTTTTTTTAATTCCTCCAGTATGCTGCCGTCGAGGGCCCCGGTGCCCGCCATGGGGTTCGTCATTCCGAGGTCATCGAACTTGCCGAATCCGAGGGGGTGGAAGCCCAGCAGTTCGTAAGCGACGTTCCCGCCCAAACCGGATATGATGCGGCACAATGCGTCGATGGCTTCCGCCGTGTCGTTAACGCCGGGGACGACCGGGGTGCGTACGATTATCGGCACCCCCTTGTCGGCGAGTTGCCTCAGATTGGAGATTATCCGCCCATTGCCCTGTCCCGTCCAGCGGCGGTGGAGTTCCGGGTCGGCCAGTTTCAGGTCGCACATCCAGAGTGTCACCAGCGGGAGAAACGTTTCGACGACATCCCAGTTTTCCGTAAGGTTCGACTCGACGGCCGTATGGATTCCCTGCGCGAGGCAGCCGCCGAGTACTTCGCGTGCAAAACCGGCTTGCAGCAATGGCTCCCCGCCCGACAGCGTGACGCCTCCGCCCGAAGTCCGGAAGAAGATTTTGTCCGCCGATAATTCGCGGACTGCCTCGTCTGCGCTCACTTCGCGTCCTATCCAGGACATGGCGCCCGTCGGGCACACCTCGGTGCATTTGCCGCAGCGGTTGCAGCCGGCACGGTCGATGACAAGCCGTTCCCCGGCCCGGAGGGCTTTTTGGTCGCAGGCCGCAATACAGGTTCCGCAGCGGATGCATTTACTTGCGATATACTGCAACTGACGGTGTTTGCTCCATGTTTCCGGATTGTGGCACCATGCGCACCTCAGGTCGCAGCCCTTGAGAAAGAGCGTCGAGCGGATGCCGGGGCCGTCGTGGATCGACATGCGTTGTATGGTCGTGATGATTCCTTTCATTTCCGGGGCTTATTTTACTATTGCAAATATATCGGATGAAAATACATGTAGCACCGACAAAGTTTCCTGCATTTCGAAGCTTTTTTACGTTATTCCGATATTTCGCTGTTTCTCGTCCGGAGGGTTCCTGCTTGCCAGTGTGTTTATTCCCAGCCTTCCTGCGTGGCGACCCCGAAGGCGGAGGAATATTTTTTTTCGCTGCCGGATTAGCGCGGGGGTCTATATTACCTTAATATAGTAGGGTTCGCCCGAATTGCGGTGAACCGGGGTTTTTCGGCGTGCGGGAATGGGCGGGCAGGGTTGCTAATATCGTTTCGAAATGCTATTTTTGCCCAAAATGCCATCCGATGAAGCGGGATTCCCAATTTAAATTATCCTATTTCCTGAGCGCCAATGAAGTTTTTCATATTGCCCGGGTAAATATTACGTCGAGCCAGGATTTATCGCTGCATACGCATGATTATGCCGAGATCCTGTGGATCGAAAAAGGCACCGGGTACCATCATGTCAACGGGAGGCAGGTCAGGCTTTCGGCCGGCGACATGGTGATGATCCGCCCGCGGGACTGCCATACTTTTTCGGCGACGGGGCGCGGGATCACCCTGGTCAACATCGCATTCCCGACCGAAACGATTGATTTTCTGCGCAGCCGCTATTTCGGGGACAGCAACCTCTATTTCTGGTGCTCCACGCTGCTGCCTTTCCATATCAAACTCTCGCAGGATATCGTCAAAAGACTCTCTTCGCGAGCCGAAGAGGCGATGAAATACCGGCGCTCCCGGCTGCAGCTGGATAGTTTGCTGCTCTTTATTTTCCGGACTATTACGGCCAATCAGGAGGTCGAGGATAATTCCGAGATCCCCTTGTGGCTCTTCAATGCCATTCAGAAATACAACAGCCCCGAGCATTTTGCCCGGGGCGTGGCGGGCTTTGTCGATTTGTGCGATCGGAATATCGACCATGTGAACCGAATCGTGCGCATCCATTTCTACAAGACGCTCACCGAACTGGTCAATGAATTCCGTATGCGCTATGCCATCACGCAGCTGGCCATCACCAACATGCCGATCAAACAAATTTGCAGCAACTGCGGATTCCGCAACCTGGGCCATTTTTACAAGACATTCCGGGCCGTTTACCATCAAACTCCGCGTGAATACCGTAAACTTAACCAGATGATCGTATAGCCCTCATCCGCTCCGGCTCCCTCCTCCACGGCTCCCTCCTCCACGGCTCCCTCCTCCACGGCTCCCTCCTCCACGGAACCCTCCTGCCTCCAGCCCGACAGCCCTCCGACTGCCCTTCCGGTCTGTCAGCCTTTCCCTTCCCGACACTCCCGCCCCTTCCGACCGCCGATCCGCCCGGTTTTATTTCTCCGCGGTCGCCGAGCCCGTCCGCCTTGCCTTGTCCTGACGGATTGTTTTATGTATTCTTATGTTGCATAAAATCAGTTAGTTGTATTTTGTTATCCAAAAAAATATTACTTTGAAGGGTTCATTTATTAACTTTTTTTGCTCAAAAAACATTGTCATAATAAATATTATTACTACATTCGTGTGGAAATAATGTTGCATTTATACTGTCTCTTATACACATCTCCGAGCCCACGAGACCCTAAGACATCTC
>ERZ1026958.69-NODE-69-length-55068-cov-13.126516_pt1 | contig 55068 bp, 47 predicted proteins | sample MGYA00519567_ERZ1026958 | MGnify/ENA primary metagenome ERZ1026958 (study PRJEB26926, sample SAMN06164518) | human gut metagenome | biome: ENVO:00009003; feature: ENVO:2100002; material: ENVO:00002003 | host: Homo sapiens | place: USA | collected 2012 ...
ATGCCGATACCGATGCAGAACAGGCGGAGCAGTTGGAACGCTCCCGAAGTAATTTCATTGAGTACTTCGACCATGTGCAGCAAACAAGGCATGCCCATAGCTCTGATTCTATCATTGTCAACTGGAGAAGAGTGCATGAATTATTGAAGATTTTCGCAAAAGGTGACACCATTCTCTTTTCGCAAATAGACTTAAAGATGGTTGAATCGTTCCGGCAATTCATAATGAATGCCCCACAAGGAGGCACTAAACGAGGTACGATTTCTCAAAATACAGCAGCAACCTATTTCTCTATCTTCAAAGCCGGATTGAAACAGGCTTTTATAGACGGATATCTGACTATTGATATTTCTGCAAAAGTCAAAGGCATTCAAGAAAGGGAAAGCCGGAGAGAATATCTCACGGTAGAGGAATTGAACCGACTGGCTCAAACACCTTGTGACCCATTACTGAAACGTGCTGCCTTGTTCTCTGCTTTAACAGGAATCCGTCATTGCGACATTCAGAAGTTGAAGTGGTCGGAAGTGGAAATGTTCAATGGAGGCTATCGGTTGAATTTTACTCAGCAAAAGACAAAAGGAGTTGAATATATGCCTATATCAGAGCAAGCATATAATCTCTGTGGAGAGCAAAAAGAGGGTGAACTTTTGGTTTTTGCCGGACTTCCTGACCCTTCTTGGATAAACCGTCCTGTCAAAAAGTGGGTTGAAGCTGCCGGAATATCCAAACACATAACATTTCATTGCTTTCGTCATTCCTATGCGACCCTGCAACTGGCTGGAGGTACTGATATTTATACAGTTAGCAAAATGTTAGGGCATACCAATGTGAGAACTACCCAAGTGTATGCAAAGGTTGTTGATGAAAAGAAAGAGAAAGCTACAGAAACTATTAAATTGGATTTATCTCAAACAAAATAACCATTATTATACTTTAAAAGTATAGCCATCTGCGTAAAATCTGCGTGGGTGGCTTTTTTGTTTTTATCTATGGTCTTTTCTTCTGACCATCTTATGATTCCTTTATGATTGAAGACATTATCATAAAAATCTACTACTGATATTCTCCACTATTCATGTTGATAATCAATGGGTAATCCTTATGATGATTATGTTTCGTTACTGCTTATTTATGTGATGTATTACACTATGAAATCAGTATGCGTAATCGCTGTTATTTTGCCGAAAAATCAAAAAACAAGTAGCAATATGAGTGAGAAGAACATTACATTTGAAGATTTACCCAAAGCAATGTCGTGGTTGATGGATAAATTGAATGAGCTGGATTCTAAAATAGATGGATTAAACAATCAGAATCAAAGCGTTCCAACCGAACAATGGATGAACCTTAAGGAATTGTGTGATTATATTCCCAGTCACCCGGCAGAGCAAACTGTATATGGCTGGACGAGTTGTCATCTAATCCCATTCCACAAAAGAGGGAAGCGTATCATGTTTCTAAAATCGGAAATTGACGAATGGCTCCATGCCGGCAAAATCAAATCTGATAAAAACTTGGAAGATGAAGCCGCCCAATTCATAAAGTCAAAAAGAAATACCAAATTCTAATGGATTCAACCAATTTATGCAATGCGCTCAGAATGGAATTTGAAGGGATCTTTGAAAACAAGATTCCTTTGGATGCTTTTCCTGCCAAAATTCAAGATATGATATTGGCTCTATCCCGACAAGAGAATTATTCCATAGAATATATGATGGCTTCTCTTTTGGTGGCAGTGTCAACCGCTATCGGCAACGCTGTCAATATTCGTATTCGTGGTGGATGGATTAGTAATCCTGCCCTTTATATGATATTGGTAGGTCGTCCCGGAATGGGCAAAACCCCACCTTTGGATTTTGCATTCCGTCCTATCCGAAAGCATGATGCCAAAATCATCAAACAATTTAAATTGGATATGGAGCATTATAATAGCTTGGTTGAAAACAATAAGGCTAAAAAAGACAAGTCCTCTTCATTGCCGGACAAACCAATTTTACGAAGAACCATTATATCCGATTTTACACCGGAAGCTTTAATGCGTGCGTTGGATGACAATCAGCGAGGTGTCGTGGTATATGTGGATGAAATTATGGGAATGTTTAATGCCGTGAATCAATATAGCAAAGGACAACTCATTGAGCAGCTATTGACAGCCTTTAGCGGAAAACCATTGGATATTTCAAGATGTAGCATCCCTGTACCTATTCATATAGAGCATCCTTTTATAAATATTGTCGGCACGATGCAAACGACACGTATGCACGAACTGATAGAGAAAGGATATAAAGACAATGGGCTGATAGACAGAATAATTTTTGTTTATCCATCGTCTCAGGAAATTTCAGATTGGGGGCTGGATGAAGAATCTTCCGTATCAACTTTTGGTAAATACTCATCAATGTGGGATTCTATTATAAATAAGGTAATTAGTTTGCCATTTATAGAGAATGAAGATGACAGAGCCATACATAATGTATTGGAATTTTCTTCGGAAGCCAAAGCCTATTTTACAAACTGGCGCAATAATGCAGTTCGGGCTGTTAATCAAATCCAAGATGATGGATTGGTGGATAGCAGAGTGATTAAAGCTCCCATGATTACGGCTCGTTTAGCTTTAGTCTTGCAAATCCTTCGTTGGGCTTGCGGTGAAGAACACAAGGATTTTGTGGATATTGACTCAACCAAATCTGCTATTGCATTGAGTGAATACTTTGAGAACTGTTATACCAACATTCAGAAATATATGTTGCGAGAGAGCGTTGAACCGCAAAAAAGAGAATTGCTTGATTGCCTTTCCGCAACTTTCACTACTGCCGATGCCATTCAAGCCGGAAAAGAAGTAGGATTGTCGGAAAGGTCGGTAATGTATTCTTTGGTTAGCCTTGCTACGAATAAGGTTATCAAGAAAGTAAAGCGAGGTGAATATGAGAAGCTGCAATAAACGACACCTTTTGCAGTTTGCAGTTGTTGCAGTTTGCACTTTGCGCTGACATAGGATTTCTGCAAAACTGCAATAAGTGCAAACTGCACGGACTGCAATAACAAAATGAAGAAGTATGGCTGAATATAGATTTTCTCTTCAAAAATATAAGCGTGGGTCAAAACTTTCATGCCCGAAGTGTGGAAAGAAACAATGTTTTGTCAAGTACATAGATAGCCAAGGAGAAATAACTTTTCCTGATTATGTAGGCAGATGTGACCATGAGCAATCTTGCCAATACCATTACACTCCATCGGATTATTTTCATGATAACCCAATGGTAGTGGATTACAACAAGGATAACTTCATTGAAGCCGATAAGCCTAAGCCCAATTTACTGCCTCCAACCTCTTTTGTTGACAATGAACTAATGAAACGTACTCTTACTAACTACGGTATGAATCCATTGTACATCTACCTGTCTAGGATGTTGGGTAAAGATGAGACTTCTCGGATATTCCAACTATATCATGTTGGCACATCAAAGAAGTGGGGCGGTTCTACTGTCTATTGGCAAATTGATTGGCAAGGTAATGTACGAACAGGGAAGATAATGTTGTATGATGCAGAAACAGGACATCGGACAAAAGAGCCAAGAAGTTATGTTAGTTGGGTACATACAGAACTGAATCTCCCAAACTACAATTTGAAGCAATGTTTGTTTGGCGAACATCTGTTATCTGAGAATCCGACCAAACCTGTTGCTATTGTGGAAAGCGAAAAATCCGCTTTGATAGCTACCCATTATATGCCGGAATTTATATGGTTGGCAACAGGTGGAATGCATGGATGCTTCAAGTCTGACGTGGTAAGTGTATTGAAAGGTCGGTCGGTTATGCTATGCCCGGATTTGGGTGCAAGAGAGGTTTGGCAAACCAAGATGGCTTTACTCACTTCCGTATGTTCTAAAGTTGTATTGAGTGATAGTTTGGAACAATGCGCCACAGACGAACAGCGCAAGAACGGACTTGATATTGCGGATTTCTTATTGACGACTGAAACACCTGCGATGATACTTCAAAAGATGATAAAGCGAAATCCAAACCTACAAACTTTGATTGACTGCTTGCATTTGGAACTGGTGGATTCCGGTTAGTGATGTGTTTTTGGAGAAGCCAAACTAAGGGGAAAGTAAAACTATTGATTATCCAAATGGATATAGGTGACAATAGCCACTCTTAAAGTTGACAGACAAATGGCATAGTTCGGACAAAGACAATGCTTGCATTAAGGTATGTAATGCCCCATTTTTAATGGGTATTCTATGCAAGAAGTACCACCGTCCGACAAAATGGTTTCACTCATTTGTCGTCTTGGAGGCTTCTTGCATTACTCGCAGGCTCGCAATGGATAGAACATTTTATTAATAAATTCCAGTTATAAACGCTTATGGATATACAACAAAACAATGGAAAACAGGGTGTTCGTACTCGTCATATAGACATTCGTCTGACTGAAAATGAGTATGAAATGATAGTAGAAAAAGCTGCCGAATGTGGACTGACACTTAGTAACTACGGACGAAAATTATTGCAAAATCACCATCCAAACAAACGACTTTCAGACGAGGAAGTACAAGGATTGAACTCTTTATCGGATGCACGAGCCGACCTTATCCGCATTCAGAATGTACTCAAAGGTAAACCTGATGAGATTAAAAAACGATATTTCCGAGATGAGAATTATATGCGTGCTTGGATAGAGGCAGTAAATAGGCTTATTGTCCGATGGGGACAAATACGAGACAGTATAAATCAAATTTGAAATTATGATAGCACAAGGAAAGGCAATTTCTCATGGAGCAAGAGCCATTGAGTATTCTATGGAAAAAGATAAAGCCCAGCTCGTTAAGGTGCATGACTTGCCAGAAAATATAGAACCTTTGGCTATGTGGTCACGGATGATGCAACACCAGCATCAATGTATGAAAGACAGATATAATCCGAAGCCCATAAAGCTGAACGCACTGCGCTTTGAAATATCTCCAGCCAAAGAAGAATCGGCAGGATGGACAATGACGGATTGGCAGAATTTGGCGGATGAGTTTATTGCAGTACTTGACGGCATTGACCGAAGATGTGGCAAACCAGATAGTCATCTTAAACCGACCAATATCAAAAATAGCCAGTATGTTGTTTCGTTACACACCGACAGCAAAAGTGGCATCCCTCACTTGCATATTGTAGCTAACCGCATAGACAATATGGACAAGACAAACGATGCGCATTATATTGGTGAACGTGCCGTTCATGCTGCCAACATCATCAATGAGAGACGTGGCTGGGTGCAATCCGTGCAACGTCGTGATGAGAATATTCAGCAAATCAGTGAAGACTGCATCGCAATATTGAAAGCTATGCCAGAATTTGATTGGGAAACTTATAGCCAAATGTTAAACGCTAAGGGGTACGATATTAAGTTGATAAAGGACGATAAGGAAGTGGTCAAAGGGTACGCTATACGAAAAGGGAACTCTATTTATAAATCCTCGATATTGGGTAAAAGTCGAAAATTGATGCCATCAAAAATTGAAGCGACTTGGGTGGGATTACATGCTTCTGATAAACAAACTGCAATTCAGTCAAAGGAAGTATGTACTCAAACGATGGCGCATAATAATAAAGAGGTGATGCCACAATCAAAGCCTTCTATTTACCACTATTCCATAACAGTGGATGGAGAACAACTCGAGGTTGATATACCAGATATGGTTAAGTCTGTCTTTGACGAAGAGTTTGGAAGCCTTGATGAAGAAGTCAAACAGACCAATTTATTCAAAGTTGCCGCCTTACTATTTGCCGGATATTTGGATGCTGCTACTTCTATGGCGGCTTCAAGCGGAGGTGGTGGCAGTCCCGGTAGCGGATGGGGTAAAGATAAGGACGATGATGAGCGTAACTGGGCTGTTCGTTGTGCAAAAATGGCAAAATGGCTCTGCAAACCGATTAAACGTAGCAGGGGTAGATAGTATTTCATTTATAATCACATATAACCATGCGTAAAAGTAAATATGACCAATCTTCTTTGCCTGTGCAGGATAGCAAGAGCATAGATAGTGATGATAACATTAGCAAAATTGAAAATCGTGTTGATTTTGAAACCGAGCTTGTAAATCTCACGAATCAGATTAAGGACATCAAAGATGTTATCCAAGAATTGAAACAGATAAAAGCATTTGTAGATGCTTCAGTGTTAACTTTTGAAGAATCAGCACAGGTTCTTAATACTGCAGTGAAAACATCCGACAATATCCCTGATACTATTAGCCGTGCAATTATTCAGGCAGAGAATACTGTTATAAATGTCAAACTTAGCGATGAAGACAAGTCTATTCTTACAGAATATCGCAATAAATTGATTGAAGAAGAAAAATCTTTATTTGAGAAGCAGATAACAGAATTGAAGTCACTTCATACGAATCACTGGAAAGAAGTCCATAAATGTGTGAAATCTGAAACTTCGTTTTCTCTTAATGGCAAAATAGCCAAATGTGCCGTTGTCGGATTCTGGATATTGTATGCGTATTTCTGTTTGACATTGGGAGGATTGATAATCTATATGAAGTTCTTTTAAGGAATTGGAAGGATGGATTGACCAACCTTCCAAATACATCACCATGTTATGACCTTATCAACAATCTCTTGTTGTTCGGCACTGCTACGCCTCAAATAAATACGAGTTGTTTCAATACTTTCATGTCCCATCAGGTCAGCAAGTAGAGAAATATCGTTGAACTTCTCCAAGAAATTTTTAGCAAAGCGATGACGGAATGAATGGGGGTAAACCACTTTCTCATTCAATCCGTATTTGGCTGCGTAGTTTTTCAACTGTTGCGCAATCCCTCTTGTAGTGATACGCTCACCAAAGCGATTAAGAAAAAGATAGCCAGTTATACGGTTGGCTTTACCAAGCCATTCTGTGGCTTCCTTGCGTAAAGTTTTAGGAATATAGATACGGCGTATTTTGCCACCTTTGGTGTAGATGTCAAAATAACCCATCTGCACGTGTTCCACCTTCATTTGGATTAGTTCACTGACTCGTGCACCTGTGGCAGCGAGGAAACGAACTACGAAATACCATTCTTGGTTTTCTTCCTTTTTTAGTTTGTTTTTTAGAAAAGCGTAGTCGGCATTGCTGATTACATTTTCCAAATAACTGCGCTGTTGCACCTTGACGGATTTTAATCTCAAACGAGATTTTCCCACGCAGTCAAGATACTTGTTCATTGCCTGAATACGAAGATTCACAGTCTTAGGCTTGAATTTCTCAATAAGATAGGTTTTATACACAAGCAAATTACGCTTGTTCAGTTCCTTGTGTCGGGAATAATACTCTTTTACGGCGTAGAGATAAGCCGCAATCGTGTTCTCCGCCATATTTCCTTGACGAAGATACGTTTCAAAAATTTCAATGTTCATGTCTGATACATTATTAGTTAAACAATTCGTTATCATAATAATGTATGGTATTACCAAATTCATTGAGTTCCTATTATGGGAAGATTATCGCCATCGCATAACATATAAAGCGATGCATACACTATCTCAAAAATTAAATAAGCTTCTATCAGACAGAGCAGAACTTGAGCTTTCTTTAGCACGAAGTTTACAGAAATCCATCCTACAAGAAGCAATACAAGGTAAACTTGTACCTCAGATTCCAGAGGAAGGCACAGCGAAAGAACTGCTTGAACAGATACGGCAGGAGAAACATAATCTCGCTAAAGAGGGTAAGCTAAAAAAGTCCGCCCTGTCAGATTCCATTATCTTCAAAGGTGACGATAACAAGTATTATGAGCAGGTAGGCAATGAGAATATTGATATAACAGAAGAAATACCTTTTGATTTACCTGATAACTGGACTTGGGTTAGATTTGGTCAATATATAAGAATGTCTATCGGAAAGACACCACCACGAGGAGAAACTAAATATTGGACGAATGGTAAATATCCTTGGGTTTCTATTTCTGATATGTCTGATTATGGATTGGTTACAACGACAAAAGAATCTGTTTCAGAAAATGCCAAAAGTTTATTTGGAGAAATATCTCCTGCCGGAACTTTAATAATGAGTTTTAAGTTAACGGTAGGCAGAACTTCTCTTCTAAATACTTCGGCATATCATAATGAAGCAATTATATCCATTTATCCTTTTGTGGATAAAATTTATCAAGCAAGAAATTATCTGTTTCACATTTTGCCGATTATATCTAATCTTGGTGATTCCAAAGATGCCATAAAAGGTAAAACATTAAATTCTAAGAGTTTGAATAATCTTTTATTGCCACTTCCGCCTCTAAATGAGCAAAGGCGAATAGTGGCAATGATAGAATTATTATTTGATAAGTTGAAATAAATTATTTATTTGACAAGCGATACGCTGCTGTTCTGCTAAAGGTGGAATACCAATAGGCAGATTGTAAAATAACTCTTTATTGAGGTGCGGAATAGCCGCACCTCTTTTTGAATTCCTCAACTCATCTTTATAGAACAAGATGAAAGCCAAGATATAAGGTTTCCACATGACTGAAGAAAGCCATAACTGTTTGAACGTACTGCCCATATATCCATTTTGTGGAACAGGGAAAACTTCTCCTGAATTTTCACCATCTACAAGAATGATATTGTCTCCGGCATAGACAAATTTTCCTTTCTCTACAATGCTCGCAGATGATTTACTACGCAAGTATTTTGCATCCAGACAAATACCCTTTCCGTTTCTCTTTTCTCCGTCTGTTAGTTGGCATACATCTTTCAAACGTAACAAAATCCAACTATTTGGATATTCTAAAGGAAGCTCAATTTCAACGGTTTGCCCGTTTATCCTCTCATAATACTTGCTAAATGCTTAATGATTGCAACGATTCGAGCTTGTTCCATTAGTGGTGGAAGTGGAACAATTGCATTCAGAAGGGTTCCTCTTGAAATACCGGGAATCATACTATTTGCTTGTCGTTGCAATACTTGGAGATTCGCACTTAGATAGTATTGAATGTAATTCAAATCCACGAAACTACTTCTAATAGCCATAATTTGTCGGGCAATGTGAATATCACCAATAGTATTAAATGCCATTTCTCCAATTGTACCTTTACACGTAATTAAAAGATCTCCTAACACAGAAATGACAATAGGCGTATCCGTCCATCTATTTTTAATCAAGATACCATTCTTAAAATTGCTTGCTCCAGTCATATATGGGATGCCATTTGAAACCGAATTGTATTGAGTTAGTTCTAAATCCCTTCCAGAGAGCAATAAGACAAGGTTGGACAAACGACACCATACCCAAGAATCTGGTATTTCAAATGGAATCTCGTCAGTAATATCTTTTTCGATTTTACTATTCTTCTCCCAATACTTGTTATCGTCACCTTTATAGATAACAGAATCTGACAGGGCGGACTTTTTTAGCTTGCCCTCCTTGATGAGCTGTGACTTTTCTTGCTGTATCTGTTCAAGTAACTCTTGGGCTGTGCCTTCTTCTGCTATTTGAGGAACCAACTTACCCTGTATTGCTTCTTGTAAAATGCTCTTTTTGATAATGGCATTGAGCGAAGAGTTTAAGAGGTTTAGTTCATCTTGCACCTTATTATATTTTTCGACTACAGGAAATACTTCTTTAAGTTTCTTTGTAATTCGATTCTGTTCTGCTATAGGCGGTAATGGTACTAATAAATGTTTAAGTCTATTGGCAGATAATCCAGGCATAGCTGTTCCTACGGAAGCTAGATTATTACTCTCCTTTTGTAGATATATGAAGTAATATACATACTCACAAGTTTCATCAACAAGCGGTCTCAATCTATGAACATGATTTTGAAGACAAATATCATAATCTTCATTCCAAATAGCAGAACGACCATAGCCTGCACCACCTTCACAAACAAGCAAATCGCCTTTTGTAGCAGAGCTGTTTTTGATTTCTTCCTCTGTAAAATCCATCACTTTTACATTATCAAGGACAAAATATCCCCAATAGAGATTGGAGGTAGTAATAAACTTCTGTGGTGTTCCTCCATTCTTGTTGCTACTACTTTGCTGTTTGCCACTTGTATGATTGAATATGTTACCTATCCGTGTCCATTCCCAAGAAGAAGGTATCTCAAACGGGATCTCCTCATCAATGCACTTCACCTCTCCGGTGGCGAGAAACTTCTCATAATAGGAATTATCGTCACCACGGTAAATGATAGATTCGTTTTTGTCCTTTTTGATTTTCTTTTCCTTGACAAGTCGTGCTTTTTCGGCTCTGATACGTTCAAGAAGTACAGATGTCGGTTCGTCATTAGGGTCTTGCGGTACAAGTTTTCCCTGTATCGCCCACTGGAGTATGCTGTTTTTTAATTGTTTTCCGTTCATCTTATTCTAACTGATTTAGAAGTTTTCGTCTTTTTGTTTTTCATTCAGATAGAACTGATATAACTTTTTCCCTATCTTATCTTTTTTGAAAGTACGTTCATGATTCATAGGAGTCATAGACAAACGAATTTTTGCCACACCTTCATTCAAAATTTCAAACTGCTGTGGAGTAATTCTAAATTGAGCAGTAGAACTAATTTCTGTGATTGGTATTACAATATTTCCACTTATAACACCAGCAGATTGACTTCCATTCCCAATCACAGTTCCTCTTAGTTCTAGATATTTACCTGTGAATGTTCTAATTTTCATGGTTGGTTTAGTGAGGAATTTCATTCTGTCTGAACGTACTGTGGCTACTATAGAATAAATGGTGTCTTGCTTAGCCACACTGTATTTCATATTGCAACCTTCAGCTGCGAGTGCTTTATAAGTATAACCTACTGTTTGTGCTTTAGCGTTAATTCCTAAAATAATACAGAACAGTAATAAGATAATTTTTATAGTTTTCATATTTAATCTTTTTCGTAATCCTCCCCTTGTATTCCTAACTCTCCTTTGCTCATGGCATTGGCAATATCTATTTTCAGTTCTTCGTCATAATCTTTACTTGTCAAAAAGCTATTGACGATGCGTAGCAGCAAATCTTGGTTGATATTCGATGCTGCCACATGATAAATGATAGATTCCAATGTACGCATACAGATGCAAGCGTGCCAGTAGTAATTATTCTTGTGTAAGAAGTAAGCTCCCAAAGTCAGCGCAATACGCTTATTCCCATCATTGAAGAAATGCCCAGAACAGAATCTATACATCAGATAGGTCAGTTTCTCTGCAAAGGTCGGATAGTATAAATCATTTTGTACAAAATCCAATGTAGCACGAATGCCACCTTCATCACGCACTCCTTCAAAGCCACCATCGCTAGCATCAATCATTTTGCCATAGATGGTTAAGGCTTCATCGTAGTCTATATAAACAATTTCCTCACTCATCTTCTGCCTGCTTTAAGCGTTTAAGCACATCTTTATTGTCCGCTAAGATACGGTCAAAATCAATAGACTGGTCACCGATGAATCGTTCAAACTCTTCAGGAGTAACAGCTTGCAGATAATCTGCTATATTACCATGATACGCATCCCGGAAACTGAAATCCCTTGAAGCCATTTTGGTTCTGGCATCATTTAAATAAGGTTTCTGCATCGGATGTTCGGCAAGTTCATTCACAATGCGCTCTACCTCGTCAATGGTAAGTAACCTGCCACCATTTTCTTTAAACCGTTCACTGAGAGCTGCCCCCACACCGTTTTCAAAAGAAGAAATAACCAATAAAACCTCTGAATACAGCGTGTGTCGAACATTGTCTTTGGAATCTAACTTCAATACTTCCCGATACTCCTTAGCATTCTCCTTGAATACAGCCTTATATATAAAGTCTGTAATTTGAGGATATTTGTATGTGGGATGTCCGTCCACATATTGATTGATGGCAGAAGTGAGATTCTTGCGATAGTTTTCTTCTGTGATTGCAGCAGGAAGATAATGTACATCCCTGCGGTTTATGTATTTTGTTCCGCCACCCGTCTTTTCATTGATGGTGGTAATCACGAAATCCAAGATAAGGCTACGTACTTTTTTGGCTTTCTCACTCTCTGTAAGCAACATACCCATATCCAAGAATGAGCGGAAATTAAACAATCCAAGTTGGGTCGTTTTGCTCCCGACATTTATGACGGGAGCAAATTGTAACTTTAACTCTTTCAGATGTTTACCTTTACATAAAACATAACCGTTAGCTGCTAATTCATCTGAATGTTTTTCCAAATAGCGTTCTATGGTTCGTTCTTCTACTTCGTAGAAATCGGCAACCATTTTTTTTGTAAAGCGATACTCTCCCTCAAAGAGCATTCCTTCAATGTCAAGATGCTCCTGTACTTTGCTGACCGCAAAACGGTTGTTAAGTACATTTTGTCTTTCTATGTTTGAGATGGTCAAATCTTTCATATCACTTCACAATTATCAGTTACACGATTTTATGTCAATGCCGAGAATCTTTTGAATTTCGGAAAGCGTTTTGTCTATTTCATGGTCGAGCGCAGCACGTTTTTCAAAATACTGTTTGAGCAGTTCTGCTGGAGGGAGTATTTCTTCTTCCTCTTTCGGGAACTTACATTGATCAAAATTGCAATCCAAGTCTATCAATTGTTGGGCAGTGAATACACGGCTTTTTTCTCCCACTTCGTCATTGATGATTTCTTTTCGATCTTTCCACCATTCTTGAATAGGCAGCGTGTGTTCCACCTTCATAGGTTTGGTTTTAGAGAAGTGTTTATACCCTTCCGGCATATCAAGACGATAGAACCATGTTTCTTTGGTCTTGAATCCTTCTTCGCAACCTTCGGCTTCTTCATTATTAAAGAAAAGGATGTTGGTTGCAATAGATGTGTATGGAGAGAATATAGAACCCGGCAAACGGATGATTGTATGTAGATTGAACTTGCGAAGGAGATTTTCTTTAAGTGCAAGTTTTGCTCCATCCGTACCAAATAAGAAACCATCAGGGATAATCACACCGCACCGTCCACCAGCTTTGAGGCGATACATGATAAGGGCGATAAACAAATCCGCAGTTTCACTTGAACGGTACTGTACTGGGAAGTTGCTTTTTACGCTGTCTTCCGTGCTACCACCATACGGAGGATTCATGCCGATAACATCAACCTTGTCGCTTTCCTTGAAATCAGTAACATTCGTTCCAAGCGAATCACAGTTGGTTATGTTGGGAGCTTCAATATCATGGAGCAGCAGGTTTGTGATGCTCAAAAGGTAGGGCAACGGTTTCCATTCCTGACCTACAACGGCATTTTGCAGTTTTTCTCCATCTGCCGCAGAGCCAATATTCCTGCCCATATATTTAAGTGCCGAGGTGAGGAAGCCTCCCGTTCCACTGGTGAAGTCGCCAAAGGTTTCGCCCAATTTCGGGTCGAGCATCATCACAATAAAATCAGTCAATGCACGTGGTGTGTAGAACTCTCCGGCATTTCCTGCCGATTGCAGATCTTTCAAAATTCCCTCATAAATATCTCCGAATGTGTGACGGTCGTCAGCATCGTCAAATTCGATTTCGTTTACAATGTTGACCACTTGGCGCAGAAGCGTTCCATTCTTCATATACTGGTTCAAGTCTGCAAATGTTTCTTGAACAATGCTTTTAGCTCTTGGGGTATTGGCATCTATCGGGAGATTCTTCAAGGTAGGAAACAGTTTCTCATTGACGAAAGAGAGTAGGGCTTCTCCAGTCAATGCTTCACCGTCTTTTTTATCTATTGCCCAGTTACGCCAACGTAACTCTTCCGGGATAATGGATTTATAATTCTCATCTTTGTATTCCCATGTTTCTTCTTGAGTGTCATAGACTTTCAAGAAGAACATCCAAGTCATTTGTTCAATTCTCTGTGCGTCACCATTAATACCTGCGTCTTGACGCATGATATTCTGGATTCGCTTTATGATATTGTTTACTGCCATTTCTAAGCTGATTTATATATTTGATATTCAAGTTCTCTGATGGCTTGTTCAAAAGCGACTTTGCCACCAAATAGTTTTATGATTTTAGTTGGTTTCCCTATGCTGTTGAATGGAGGAATTTCCAAGATGTTTGCCTTTTCAAAATCAAGAATACCATTCTCCGCATATTTGTCAAGAAGAGCCTCCAATACTTCACGAGCCTTGCCTTCGTACTTCCCGAAGTAGTTACGTTTCTTTACATTGTTAGCCCTTTCTTTCCTCGTCAATGGTGGTTGGTCAAATGCAACGTGACATATCACATCGAAGATATCGGCATCTTTCAATGCTGGATTTGCTTCACGTACTGCGTCTATCAAGATGGCATATTCCTTTAACTCATCCATAACCGCCTGTTTGCGTTCTGCTTCAGTCCACGTTTGTACGAAATCATCCAAACTTTGATAGTGTCGCAACAGTTGCTTTCTTGCGAATGACTGAACGCTTTCCGTTCTCATGGTTTTGCCATCTTCACCCAATACAGATACTATCTCATGGGCTATACGAATATCCTTACCATTGATAAGATACTTTTCAAGAGGTTCGTGAGCTGTTGGAGGATCTGAGTGAACAGGCGGATATAGTTTAGGCTTTTTTCCACCCCCTTTTGGTGGTTCTGGGTCGCCATCAAATGCCGGATCTTTGAATTTTGCTGTGGCATTACGGAAGTCAAGGATTTCCAAATGCCATTTACCTTTATCTTTCCTGAGCCGTGTGCCACGCCCGATAATTTGTTTAAATTCTGTCATAGAGCCAATTTCTTTATCAATGACGATTAAGCCGCAAGTTTTACAATCCACTCCTGTAGATAATAGTTCGGAGGTAGTAACAATTACCGGATAAGGTTCGTCAACACTGATAAAGTTGTCTAACTGCTTTTTCCCTTCTTTGTCCTCTCCGACAATGCGTGTCACATAGTAAGGAGATTTTTTACATAAATCACTATTCATGTTGATAAGCAGTGTTCGCATTTCGGCAGCTTCCTCAATATCCGAACAGAACACGATTGTCTTTGTCATACGACCGATGTCGTATAACATTTGGGTAATCCTGTGTGCTACTACTTTACGCCTTAACTTAATGGCAAGGTCACGACCTATATTCTGTCTTTGATATAATTTCTGTTCAATCTCCTTTCCTAACAAATCTATTTCACCTTCATCGGGAGTCCAGCCCTGTAAATCAACGTTGATGAAGTCGGCAGTAACCCGATATGGAGCCAAGAAACCATCTTGGATTCCTTGAAGAAGGGAATAGGTATATACCGGCTCTCCGAAATAATCCAAGTTGTTTGCTCCTTCATCAGCTTTCGGGGTAGCAGTCATACCGATTTGGGTAGCCGAACTGAAATACTCCAATACTTTGCGCCATGCAGAATCGTCCTTTGCGCTACCACGATGGCACTCGTCAACGATAATCAAATCAAAGAAGTTTGGCTGCACTTCTAAGAATGGATCTGGCTTACCTTCTTTTCCGACTAGTTGATGGTATAAAGCCATATATACCTCGTATGATGAATCAATTTTTTCTTCACCTTCTCCAACAGAAGTTATCTTAGTCATAAACTTCTTGAAAGGTTTGAAGTCTTGCACCATTGTTTGGTCAATGAGGATATTTCGGTCTGCAAGATAAAGAATCTTTTTCTTTGCTCCGCTTTTATGGAGACGATGGATAATCTGGAAAGCAGTGAAAGTCTTACCAGTACCGGTAGCCATTACGACAAGTACACGCTGTTGTCCTCTTGCAATGGCTTCCACTGTACGGTCAACCGCTATACGTTGGTAATATCTTGGTTCATGGCTATGGGCATCATAATAAAACGGTGTTTCTATTATGTTAAGTTCATCCGATGTATAGTTCTTGGATGCAAGATAACGATTGTATAGTTCTTCTTCTGTCGGGAAATTTTCTAACTTGATTTCGGTTTCTTTCCCTGTGATAAAATCATGTTCCAAGAAAGCATCTCCATTACTGGAATACGCAAATTTCAAGTCAAGGATTTGGGCATAATCCATAGCTTGTTGAATACCACCACCAACAGCGTGTTTATTGTCTTTGGCTTCTACTACTGCAATGGGCTTACCTTTATGGTATAACAGATAATCAGCCTTTTTTCCTTCTGCTACTGAATGTTGGTTGCCAACAACAAGTACTCGCCCATCCGTGAAATAATACTCTTCACGCATATTTACGCTTACCGCCCAGCCTTTTTGTTGGAGTGCAGGGGTAATGAACAAAGTACGTATCTCTTGTTCTTTGAGTTCTTTCTTGTTTACTTCCATGATAATAAATTGTTTTAGGATTTATTACTGCTAACAATCAAATCTTTCACGTCAATATCAAGAACATTAGCTATATCATTAAGGGTTTTGAGGTCTGGTTGAACAGAATTACTACACCATTTACTCACTGTGCAATTGGATTTACCAATCTGTTCTGCAAGCCATTTTCCTGTTTTCTGTTGTTCTGCAAGTACTACTTTTAGTCTGTTCAAATTAGCCATGAGGTAAAATGTTTTAATTCAAGAGCAAATTTATATAAATAGTCTGATAACATAAGCAACTTCCGATAATAATTATTGTCTGGAAGCGAAAAATGGCTTAAATAGCGTATTTCGATAGGATATTTTCGTCAATTTCAATTTTGTGTCGACCAGTAGTAGTCCGCAGATTCTTTCTTACAGTGTCAAACGTGGAGTTGGTAAACCATTCGGCAAATGTTGCCATCACAAATGATGTAGTTATATCTCCACCTATATTATATTGGAAAGCGATGTTCCAAGCAAAATTCTTTAAAGAGATTTGTGTGAGCGAACTATGTTTCTTAATATGAATCTCGGTCATAGAAAGCACTTGGCGATTAGTCACAAAATAACGGACAGATTCGCAAATCTGGAAAATCTCCGTTTCGTCCAAATTAAAACGCTTGAATGTATCTCGTGTGTATTTCAGAATAGCGTTTAATTTCTCGTCTTCCTCTCTTTCTTTTTGTTGCTTGTATTGTTGTTGCTCATGTTGGTATTCATAATGGAATAATTCCATACGCCTTTTTTGTACATCTACACAATCTTGGGTATGTAATGATGTGACAGTCGATGTCTCTTTATCTGTCACTTCATTGGCTAATGTCAAATGTGATAAAGGGGCTTCTATGATGTATCTTGCTACAGAGATGCAAAGATGATATAGAAGTTTCAGTATCACATATCCAACAGCCATAACGAACGGAAGCAGACTCATTCGTATGCAAAGCATATTGCATATTTGAAACGCAATCATTGAAGCCAGTAGCACAGCAATGACTTCTATTGTCAAAGAATGGAGTATATATTGTTTTTGCTTCATGCCTATTGTTTTTTATTTCTCAATGCAAAGGTATAATACTTTTTCATAAAAAACGAAAGAAAAAAATATATACCGTTTTGCAAATCAATAGCTTATGAAAATAAAAGCATAATAAGAGAAAATATCGAAGACTATCTGAAAACAAGAGAAAATAGAAATCGTCAAAAACAGCATAGTTAAACTAGGTTAAAGTTTTTTGCGGTAGCTTTTCTATTCTCGCTAAGGCTGAAATATAGAGTAAACGAAGTAAAGTAATCATATTTGTACCAAGTTATATATAATACACTGATATACAGTAATAATTATCTTTGAGGAAGTCAAATGATTCCGATAAGGATACAGATAATAAATAATAAGCAAAAGCGTGCAGCTCAATGAGTTGCACGCTTTTGCGTTTATGGGGTTCATGGTTGCTATGCGTTTTCTATGGGCTTTTTTATCTCTTATTTGCGACATGTTTGCGACACGTCTTATTTGGCGATAAGGTACAACTTAGATTGATATAAACCATTTAAAACGAGAAGAATATGCCAAGAGGAAATTACACCATTCAAAGAAGTTGCGAGGAGTGTGGTAAAATCTTTACTCCTCCCACATTAGTGTCGAAGTATTGTTGTCCGGCTTGTTCCAAGAGGGCGTATAAGAAAAGGCAAATCGCAAAAGAGAAAGAGGCGATACGTCAAGCATTGGTCAGGCGAATACCATCCAGTAAGGGATATCTAACGGTTAAAGAGGCTATGCTGATTTACGGCATTAGTAAAGACGTTCTTTATCGTATGATACGGCAAGGCTTGATACCGTCATGCAATTTTGGTCAACGTCTGACACGCCTTAGCCGGCAGTATATGGATGAACACTTCAAAACAAAGGCAGGGAGTAGAAAGAGAAAAAAGGAAGCATTGTCCTTTGAACCCAAAGATTGTTACACCATCGGAGAGATCGCAAAGAAGTTCCATATCAATGACAGCAGTGTATTTAAGCACATACGCCGTCATTCTATTCCTACACGCCAAATCGGTAACTATGTTTATGTTCCCAAATCTGAAATTAATAAATTATATAAGTCGTTATGAAGCACTCTGTATCGCGTTTTATGATTTACATGTGGTAGGGAGGCAAACAAAAAGGCGATAATTAAAACGGCAATTATTGCACTGAGTGGTATGAAAGATGTTCCCATCGGTTTATTATTCAGTTTATGGTTTAACAATAATGCGCCAATAGCCATCATGGTCTGCTCCTTCACGAGACAAAATACCCATAGAACGTAACTTGGAAATATGTTTTTCTACGGCTCGGGAGCTTATTCCTATTTTATAGGCCATTGTTTCTGTAGACATTGACGGGGCGGAAATGACGAAATCAATAATCTTTTGTGCGGTTTTCCCAATACTTTTAGATTTGTTTTTCGAATCTCCGAACTTTTTCTCCGAACCTTTTTGGATTATCTCCGAACCTTTCTCCGAACTTTCTTGCGTATCACCGAACTTTTCCACCGAACTTCCTTCGTTTTCAAGGTACTTTTCAAGGGTACTGTTTACCCTGTTGGCTACTTCTTCCATAGGTATTCTTCCGTTTTCGCCCCAGTTCAAATTATAGAATGTGGTGTAGAAAGAAATCGCTTCCGTTTGATATTGCGGTTCTTTGCCTTGCAGGAAATTAGGCAGCTTCTCCGTAAGTTCCCGCATTTTGCGTAAACCGGAGCCACGTTTCTCCATGTAGTCCAATTGTGTAAATACATCCGCAATGACGGGGTTGCGGCGCATGGACGGCACTTTGTATATATCTCGGTCTTGAATCTGTGTACCGTCAAGTATTGCACCTGGTAACACTAGTTCTACTCGGTCATCGTAAATGTCGATATGCACTTCACCGCCCATTACAGTGTAATCCCAATGGATAAGGTGGTTTACCAATCCTTCAAAGATGGCCCGGTCGGAATAGTCGGGAAGGTTCAAGCGATAGTTTGGCATCTTTACCCATCCGCTCATGGTATAGTTCTTAATGAAGTCCATACCATATTTTAAGAGCAATACAAGGTTAGCCCGATGTTCCACGGAACTGATGGCATCATCCTTATAGAGTCCAGTCCAACGAGTACAGAAAATACGTGATTGAAATACAGTGCAATTATCCACAAACAACAATCCGGCATTAGTCAGTTTACCGTCAGGAGTTACTAGTCCAAATGATTCCAGATACTTGTCATTCCATTCTTGATGGGTTTGCTCACGGAAAGTATTGGAAGGATGATGAAAGAATGTTTGCTGGCATTCACTTGGTTAGGCAGTGAATCCCATGTCATGTGCGTACCTTTCAATACCAATGAAAGAAGTTGTTGAGAATTACATTCCACGCTTTCATTGCCAACTCGTGTATAAGCTGTACGTGTTCCGTCTTGATAATAATAATAAGGTGTAAGTGTTCCTGCCTTTACTTTCACTTCAATCAAAGTATGTCCTTCGTGTTCAATCGGAATAAGTTGTACCTCTGGTACTGGGTCAAGTCGTGCCTTTATCATTTCACTGATAAAATCAGCATCGGCTTGTGGATTCTCCAACCCTACAATTACGCCGTCATCATTCACTCCATAGAACAAACTGCCACCGTCCGTATTGGCAAAAGCCGACACGGATTTAAGCCATGACTTCACTTTCTTATGTTCCAACATTTCCTTGAAATCGTAAGCTGAGCATTCCGTTATCAATGTATTGTTATGTATTTGCATTATTCGTATCACAAAGGTAATGATAATATGATAATTTCAAGTGCTTTAACTTACAAAGAAAGTATCAAGTCTGCTAAAAGAACAGCCGTTTCCGTTTCATCTTTTGGTGCATCTTTGGGCTTCCATGCCACAACAAACCGTACAGATGCAGATTTCACCTTATAACCTCTTTGTTCCCATTCAGATAACGTGCCCTGCATTCTTGATGATAATTTTGCTATAGGTTTATCGGTCGATGAACTGTACAAAAAGAAATCACTGTAAATTAATGAATCTCCCCCTCTCAGTGCTAAGACCTCTTGCTTCCGTTCTTTGAAGAATCTCAAATTGACATCTTTGTGAGAGAGCTGTAGTATAATTTCTTCAGGCATATCATATTGTCGTTGGTCAATGAGATATTGGTTTACACTTAAATGATTGAAGCAATCGCCGTTTGTATGTATGAATAGTCTGTTTTTTGCACGAGTTATTCCTACGTAGTATCGACGCATCAGATGGATATCCTTTACATAGCTGTCAGATATGAGCATATATACGTCATCAAATTCCCTGCCTTTAGCCTTGTGGATGGTTGATACCACAACATCGGTGCCTGATGTGTCGCAGAAGTCTTCCACTGACGACTCAAATGCAAATTCTTTGAAGTCACTGAAATATTTTGTCTTGTTGGTTTGTTCAAACTGTTCCACACATCGCTTCACATACATCAAACCTAGACTTCTGTCATAAATAGAAAAGGTTGCATGTTTGGCTTCTTCCCATAGTTCTTCTGTGATTAGAGGTGTTTTTATCCGTTTGTCTATATACTTCAGGAAGTATCTCATTTCCGCCATGTTCCAAAAACGTAAACCGTCCATTGATTGTATCAGTTTACTGTTTATACCATGTTTTCGCAGGAGGGCTATCAAGATGACAGCCTCTTCGTTTGTTTGGGTGAGTACACACGAAGTGCCTTTGTCCTTGTGTTGAAGTAAGTTTTCGACAAGCGGCTGATACATATATGTTGAATGATGACGTATCACTTCCACCCAACCTTTCTCTTTTCTCATAGAGATGATAGGTGTACTTTTTATTCTTTTATTGATAGTTTTTAAGAATCCGTTGGCAAAATCAACCGGCTGGCGAGCACTGCGGTAATTCTCGGTCATTTCGACAAATGTACTTCCGGTTTCTTGCGCCAGCCGGTACATATAATCAGAATCGGAACCTCGGAATTCATAGATGTTTTGGTCATCGTCTCCCACTGCTATCACACGCATTTCTTCATTGTTGGTCATCAGAGCCTTTACAAGTGCGTGTTCTTCTGTTCCCATGTCCTGGGCTTCGTCTATAACCAATACTGTCTTACCGATTTTGTTCGGTTCTACTTCTTCTTGACATATCATCTCGGCTGCCTTTGAAACGACATTCTTTGAATCTTCAAGATTTCCTATCCGTCCCAGGAGATCGAAGCAATAGGAGTGGAATGTTTTTATTTCGACAAAATGGGCTGCATTGCCTATCAACTCCATAAGCCGTTGTTTGAACTCCGTAGCGGCTGCCCTTGAAAATGTCAGCATCAGTAGCTGTTCGTGTTTTACGTCTTCAAGTAGTAGGAGTGAAGCCAGTTTGTGGACTAACACTCGTGTTTTTCCACTACCGGGACCTGCCGCAACTACAATACAACGTGAATCCTTATCGGAAATAATTTCCATTTGCCGTTTGGATAATTGTCCAAACAATTGATTGTATTTCTGTGGCGTCAAGTTACGTTGTATCTCGCTTGTTCTGTCTCCTTTGAAATATTTTGTGACAAATTTCTTGTAGTCCATTTGGAAATAGTCTTGAACATATTGCAAGGCTGCATGATAATCTCTCACCATCAGATTGGCATATTCCCCCACAATATGCACTTGTTGGATTTTCAGTTTGTAGAATTCGTTCAGCATTCGGTAATCGTCTTGCTTGTATCTCGACTTATTGTCTTTTATTCTTTGGATATTCATGGCGTTGTAAAGTACCAAAAAGCCGCCTTCAAGTTTTAGCGCACCGATTTTCGATAAATATAGAAGTGCTTCCTCCACGTCTTCCAATTGAATGTCATCAAGTCCACCAAAAAGAGATTGGGAACTTGATTTTATTCGGTTCAGAAGCTCTACTATGGAGAACTGGATGGCTTTGTCGGATACATTCTTTTTTTCTGCATCAAAAGCTAGTTTGTATAGCCATTCTACGGCAAAGCGACTTATTTCCAATCGTTTTTCAAATCGCCTGATGGTGGATTCCATGTCTGCCTGACGACTTATCTCCATGTTACGGGCCGCATCTTCTTTTTTACGCGTATATCCCTTGACGGTGAGAAAATAGAGTAACGTCCGAATGTCTTTTTCTTTGGATGTGTTGATTCCGTCGTTTACGGCATTCTCATTCAGTTGCTTGTATGATATTCGTAAAGACTCATCGGGAATATGGTTGAGAATGTATTGTTCAAGTTTTGCAAAGCGTTCGAGGAGCATTTGCGACTTTCGTTCCGAATCACCTGCATCCTGCAAATAGGCAGATATATCTTTGCTGTCTGCCAATATGCCTTCCTGTCGCATGCGCTCCACTACAAATATAACATCTCTTTTGCTTAGTCCAAAAATATCTGCCAGATAGTCGATTCGTGATTCTGCTTCCGAGTCCTGAGCTTTAGCGATATGTTTTTGAGAAATCAATGACTTGATGATACGGACTGCCTTTTCTATTTCATCGTTGCCAAAAAGTAGTGATGTTGATATGCATTCTCTAGCTTCGTCCATATTCTTTACTGTTATTCCTGTGGCATATACATGAGGTACATTGTTTCCTCTTACCAAGTATCCGCTTTGTTCCAAAGCTGCTAATGCTGTCCGTACACGGGTCTCAATGTCAGATACCGAATCATCCCATCCTGCTTGCCGGGCAATTTCCAACGCAGAACAGTTGACTTTCATACGGTATTTGGTAAGGTCTTTGACGGCTTTCCATACCTGTTGTATTTCGCTAATGCTAAGTTTCGTTTGGTTTAGCAATATAAAATGCTTGTCCAAATCATTGTCACTATAAAGCACATAACAACGTGCGCTAAGACCGGGATCACGACCTGCTCTGCCTGCTTCTTGAACATAATTCTCCAGCGAATCGGAAATATCATAATGTACCACAAGACCGACATCTTTCTTGTCGACTCCCATGCCAAATGCGGATGTGGCCACAATGATGTGTACCTGATCGTTCATAAAAGCATCTTGATTGGCAATTTTTTCATCGGCTTCCATTTTCCCATTGAAAGGGAGTGCCTTGTAACCGTCGCGAGTCAGTTTTGCAGCCACTTCCTTTGTCCGTTTGGTGCGTGATACGTAAACAATTGTCGGACAATCGGCTTCTGCTACAAGTTCTCTCAGTTTTAAATATTTATCATTGTCATTCTCTACATGTATGACGGAATAGTGCAGATTCGTTCTTGAGGCCGTTGATGCGAATAATTCCAAGTTCAAATCCGAAGTCTGCTTGAAATAGTCACAGATGTCTTGGATTACTTTCTGTTTTGCCGTGGCCGTGAAACAGGATACAGGTATCGGGGTTTTGCATTTTTTCTTTTGCTGGTATTTTTGGATGAATTTGCCAATGTAGAGATAGTCAACCCTGAAATCCTGCCCCCATGAAGAAAAGCAGTGCGCTTCGTCTATCACAAACCTTACAACGTGGCGCGCCATCAATATTTTCTCGATTGTTTTTGAACGGAGCATTTCGGGAGAGATATACAACAACGAGGCTTCTCCGTCTTGTACTCTTTGTATGGACAGTGATCTTGTGATGGGGTCTAACATCCCATTTATGGTTACGGCATCCGTGATGCCTCTGTCGGCAAGGTTGTCTACCTGGTCTTTCATCAAGGACTGCAAGGGGGAGATGACTACCGTAAGCCCGTGCACGGAGTGCCCAGCCATGAGTGCGGGCAATTGGAAAGTAAGTGATTTGCCGCCGCCGGTAGGAAATATCGCCAGTAGCGATTCCCCTTTTACCGCAGCTTGGGCAGCACGTTCTTGCAGTGGCTCGCCTTCGTATGTCCGGAAGCGCTCATATCCGAAAAATATTTTTAGGTTATGGAGCACATCCAATTGCGTATGGCAGTAGTCGCAGCCTTCTTTGCAAGTAGTGTGTCGCAAGAGTTTTACGATAAATTCCACTTCCGGATAATTATAAAGTACCCATCCGGGAGTGATGGAGCGGTAATCGGTGGTGTCAATCAGAGCCAAAGCGTATGCCAATCCGCATGGGTATTGATTGGTGAGCATGTCAAGGTCGGCATGTTGGCAAATTTTTCCGGCATAAAGTTCTTTAATAAGTTCAGGTATTCCTTTATGAATATACTCCGCACTTACCATATTGAGAAATCCTTCAAATTCTTTCTTGTCCTTCAGCAACGATGCGAATAGTATACGCTTTTCTTTTGGTAATGAATGCCAGCATGCTATTTCATCCAGTAATAAGTCTTTTGCTTTCTTGCAATCGTTCACCGGATTGTTCATCTGTTCGCTCATCAGTTTATCATCTTTCACAAGCCTGTGGTAAGGGTGTTCAGGGAACAGTAAAGGCGAAACATAAAGTGTATCAACTAAAATCCAGCGGCAAATTTTGTCCGTAAACAGGTATTTAGCATCATGGTGAACGATATTGTGTCCGCAGATGTAGTCTATGTCGTTTAAGAAAATGAATAGTTCTTCTTTTGAGGTTTTATGAAATGTCGTGTCATCATGCTTGAGGGCTCCTATATCATGGATTCTGTGGTCTTTCAAGCCTATTTCAACATCTACTATGGCATAATTGTAGGCACTATATGGTACAGAGGTGGTTTTATAGCCGATGATATTGTTTCTATCTTCGGTTTTCTTGATTCCTATAAGCTTGCTCCATATTGACATATCTCAATATAATAAATAGTTTTACAACTTGGATTTGTTATGTGTCTGTATCGTTTTTTTATTATTTTATCTTTTCTTTATCACACTATTCACTACCCGTATAGAGGAAACCAGTTTATTGGTGGAAGTAAATACGTCCACATTCCATATATGGGATGAGCGTCCTTTGTGCAGGATAGTGCCTACTGCCCTTACGGTATCTCCTTCGTGTGCAGAAGAAATATGATTTCCGCTGACTTGCATTCCCACGACAATCTCATCAGATTCGCAGATAATCATGGAGCCGAGCCCGGCAACGGTTTCTGCCAAGGCAAGGGTGGCACCGCCATGCAGAATGCCGAAGGGTTGGCGGGTACGGTAGTCGACCGGCATGGTTGCTTCTACGCGCTCATCCGAAGCGTATGTGTATTGAATGCCCAAGTTTCCCATCAATGCGTGTCGTGCCCGTTCGTTCAGTAAATCAAGAGGCACCTCTGCTGCACGCACTTCTGCCAATATTAGTTTTTCTACGGCCAGGGCCACTCCATCTTCTTCATTCGATGCAGTCACATAGTCTGCACAGACCTTTACAGAATCTTGTGAATGTCCCATAGCTACCCCCATGCCGGCCAATTGGAGCATGGTCACATCGCATACGCCATCTCCAACGGCAATGACTTCTTCCCGTGTTACTCCCAAATGCTCTAATAGGGCGCCTAACGTATTCGCTTTATTGACTCCGCAGGGCACCACCTCTAAAAAGTAAGGCTCGGAACGGAAAGCATCCAGAGTACCTGCCAGGCGTTTTTCCCAATGTTGTTCCAGCCCTATCAGAGCTTTTTCCTTGTCACTCACCAGCATGCACTTGCAAGGTGCGAAGTCTATGGCAGTAGAGAATTCATCTTCCCTGATTATCTTCAAATTGTTTAGCAGGGCTTCATTCTTTATATATTCATTGTCCGGACTATCCGTAATGAGGGTATCATCGTGGTAGGTGAAGATGGCAAAGCCGTTCTTGCGGGCTTTCTTTTCCAGATAAGGCAGCATTTCCGGATTGATGCGTCGTTCAAACAATATTTCTCCGTTCTGTGCTTTTATTATCTGGCAACCGTTATAGGAGAGAACAAACCCTCCATAATTGCCGAGTTCGAGGGTTTTGGCCAGTGGCATCAGTCCATAAGTCGGCCTACCGGATGCCAAAACTATGCGCACTCCCATTTGCTGGACCTTTAGCAGAGCAGCTAATGTCCTTTTACTAATTTCTCTTTCATCATTGAGTAGCGTTCCATCTACATCAAGAACCAATAACTTATATTTCATGGCAACTCGATTTTGGGGTTATTATGTTACAAAGTTAAAAAAATGACTGTTAAAACGGTAATATTCGTTTTATTGTTTACTGAAACTTCTTTTATTTATCCTATCTTTGTCCACGTTTTGTTCCGCGTTCTCTATCCGGAGAAGCGGATGAAAAGGGAATCGGGTGAAAGTCCCGAACAGTCCCGCTGCTGTGAGTTCCATGCTCGGTGTATCATACTTGTGCCACTGTTCTTCGGAAAGAACGGGAAGGCGATGTACCGGGAACGAGTCAGAAGACCTGCAAAACAAAGTCGAAAAATTGTCCATTCGAGGAAAGTGGGCAGTGCGCAAATGGTTTAAGATAATCTTCATTTATTCTATGTCAGGAAGGACTAAGGTATTACTGGTCTGTGCTGTTTCATTGGGTGCAAGTATACTCCGGCTCTCTGCCCAGGAGGTGGGGGGAGATACGATTACGGGGAAAGTGCATCAGATAGAGAAAGTGACAGTGACAGCACGCAGGTCGCCCAATAAAGTGACTTCTGCCGTACCCATACAGACAATGTCACGGCAGGATATCAGCCAGCTGGGAATACAGAATATGGCAGATGCTGTACGCCGTTTTGCCGGAGCCAATGTAAAGGACTATGGAGGCATTGGAGGACTGAAAACGGTTTCCATACGCAATATGGGAGCAGCCCATACAGCTGTCAGTTATGACGGGGTGGCGGTGAGCAATTGTCAGGCAGGGCAGATAGATATCGGGCGTTTTTCGCTGGACAATGTTTCCATGCTTTCGCTCGCCATCGGGCAGTCGGAGGACTTGTTACAGTCCGCCCGCTTGTATGCGTCGGCCGGTGTGCTGGGCATAGAGACGGAAAAACCTCATTTTGATGACGGGCGCAATGCCGCTTTTCAGGCACGGGTGCGCGGAGGGTCGTTCGGCATGGTCAGCCCCTCGCTGCGCTGGTGGCAGAAACTGGGCTGCCGTACACGCGTGGCGGTAGATGCCGGTTATATGAGGGCGGACGGTAATTACCCTTTCACGCTGGTCAATGGGAAATACGTGACGGAAGAGAAACGTAACAACTCCGGCATCTATTCCTGGCAGGGCGAAGCTACCTTTTATCATACTTTCAAGGATGACAGCGAACTGGATGTGAAGGGTTACTACTTCTATTCCCGCCGGGGACTTCCAGGGGCGGTTACGCTCTATAATCCCCTTTCCGATGAAACGCTTTGGGATGAGAATACTTTTGTGCAGGCACGTTATAGGAAGCATTTTTCGCCCCGGTGGAGTTTGCAGGCACAGGCAAAGTATAATCATGGCTGGAACCAATATAAGGATGAGGGCAAGGAATATGCCGACGGATATTATCGGGAAAATCACCGGCAAGACGAATATTATATTTCCGCGACCGTTCTCTACCGTCCTTTGGAAGCTTTGACCCTTTCGTTGGCGCAGGATGGGGTGATAAACAAGTTGCGCAACAGTTTGCCGGAATGTCCTTTCCCTACAAGATATACTTCCATCAGTGCCTTCAATGCACGCTACCGGCAAGGATGGCTCACGGCCACGGCTTCGCTGGTGCATACTGCCACTTCGGAGCATGCCGAGAAAGGTACGGTCCCCGATGACTTCCATCGCTTTGCCCCCTCTTTATCAGTCAGTATGCAGCCTTGGCAGGACGAGTCGCTGTATTTCCGGTTGATGTATAAGAGTACGTTCCGTCTGCCCACTTTCAACGACCTCTATTACTACCGGCTGGGCAACCGTAATCTGCGACCCGAGAAGGCAGACGAATATAATGTCGGTATCACATGGAGCAAATCCGGATTGTCTGTGTTCGACTATATCTCCGTTACGCTCGACGGTTACTATAATGATGTGACGGATAAGATTGTGGCTTTTCCCACCACCTATGCGTGGAAGATGGCGAACTACGGCAAGGTGCATGCCGCAGGTGTGGATGCCACTTTGGCGGCAACCGTTCCATTGACGGAGAAAATAAGACTGATTATGTCGGGCGGATATACATGGCAAAAGGCCATTGACCTGACCGATTCCGACGCGAAGAACTATAAGGACCAATTGCCTTATACTCCTCTTCATAGCGGAAACGCGTCCGCCATTGTAGAAACGCCGTGGGTGAATGTGGGCTACTCGGCGGTAGGAGTGGGAAAGCGTTACTATTTGTCGCAGAACATTCCGGAGAATGAGATTGAGGGCTATCTGGAGCATACGATGAGCCTCTCTCATGAGTTTGCTTTGGGCGGTTGCCGGCTTCTGTTGCAGGCCGAGATTATAAATCTGACCGATGAACAGTATGACGTGATAAAATATTATCCTATGCCGGGTCGTTCGTGGCGGTTGACGGGTACTTTCAAGTTTTGAATAATCTATTTATGAACAACAAAAACTAATTATAAACAATAACAACTGTGATTATGAAAGTAAGAAGTTTATTATTCGGTATGCTCTGCATGCTTGCTTTGGGTGCCTCTTTGGCATCTTGTAGTGACGACGATGACGATTCTCTGGATGACGGCGGGTCGAAGGTGACACTGCCGCAGACGCGTGTTTATATTCTGAATGAGGGTGGTTGGGGAGCTAATAACGCAAGACTTGCCTTTTATGCACCCAATAAGGATGCGGATTTCATCAGTGATATTTACCAGACTCAAAACAACGCCAAGTTGGGTGACCTTGGTCAGAGTATGATTGAGTATGAAGATGAAATATATATAGCTGTAAGTGGTTCCAATTATCTGACTAAGCTGAATGCTGCGGGTGTGGAGTTGAAACGTGTTTCGTTTGTAGACGACAACGACCTCAGTGCAGGCATTCGTTATATCGATGCTGAGGATGGATATATCTATGCTTCCTTCTACGGAGGAGCTGTAGCTAAAATCAATGCGAAAACGTTGGAGGTAGTGGATAAATTGACCGGACTTGGCGACAATCTGGAAGGTGTGGCAATCTGCGAGGATATGCTTTATGTGGCGAATAGCTGTACTGCTGATTGGAGCACTTATCACAATGACGTAAAGGTGATAGATTTGCGTACTTTCAAGTTGAAAGAGACGTTGACGGTAGGTTTGAACCCCAATGCTTTGGTTGAAGAGGATGATAAGGTTTTTTTGATTTCATGGGGTAATTATGTTGATATTGGCTATTCATTACAGATGATAGACCCTGCTGCCAACAATAAGGTGACGGAATTAGGCAGTGCCACCCGTATGTGTGCTACTGATGATATTCTCTATTTGACTTATTCAAATTACACCAATCCTACCGCTTCTTTTTTTACTTATAATATAAAGACTGGAAAGATGGATGAAGCTTCTTTCTTGAAGGATATACCGGAAAAGTTGAAAACTTCTACGATTTATATGTTGGAAGTAAATGATAATAACGGTGATTTCTATATTGGTACTTCTGAATATACCACGAACGGCACCATTTATCGTTTCAAGAAAGACGGTACCTTTATAGAGCAGTTCGATGCAGGAGGTATGAATCCTAATTCTGCTATCTTCTTCAATTAATATCAATGAAAAGAAATAGTTTACTTATCTGTCTGTTCGCAGTCCTGTTTCTTTCCTCCTGCGGAGGAAGGGGCAAGACTGCCTCTGCTTTGGCCAACGGTGACACCATTCCCTTACGTTATGCAGAGAATCTTACCTTAGTGTCCTATCCCGGCTATACCCTTGCCACCTTGCGCAATCCTTGGGATACGTTGCACACGCTACATACCTATATACTGGTCCCGAAAGACCGCGAACTCCCGGCACATCTTCCGGCAGGTACTGTGGTACGTACCCCGCTCTCCAAATCAGTCATCTACTCTTCCGTCCACTGCGGACTGATGGATAATCTGGGTGTGTTTGGTAGCATCGGCGGTGTCTGCGACTTGAAGTACATCAAACTGCCCACCGTTCACGAAGCCTGCCGCCGGGGCACCATCGCCGATTGTGGCGACGGTATGAATCCCGATATGGAGCGCATCATCGACCTGCATCCCGATGCCATCCTTCTGTCTCCGTTCGAGAACAGTGGCGGTTATGGCCGTATCGAGAAACTGGATATTCCCATCATCGAATGTGCCGACTACATGGAAACCTCCGCTTTGGGACGTGCCGAGTGGATGCGTTTCTACGGACTGCTCTTCGGGGTTGCGCCACAAGCCGACAACCTTTTTGCTGAAGTGGACAGTTGTTACCAACGCCTCAAGATGCGTGCGCAACTTTCATCCACCTCGTTCTCCGTTGTCAGTGAGTTGAAAAGCGGCTCGGCATGGTACGTGCCGGGAGGGCGTAGCACCATAGGAAGGCTTTTTCAGGATGCTTGCGGGCGTTACGCTTTTGCCGACGATACCCACAGCGGCTCTGTTCCTCTGGCTTTCGAGACCGTTTTCGACAAGGCGGGCGATGCCGACGTCTGGCTGGTGAAGTTCAACCGCGACCGCGACATGAGCTATGCTGATTTGGAGGCGGATTATATCGGCTACACCGGTTTTAAGGCTTTCAAGACCCGGAATGTCTATGGTTGTAATACGGCAAAAGTTCCTTTCTACGAGGAGACTCCGTTCCGTCCCGATTATTTGTTATCCGATCTGATACAGATTCTGCATCCCGAAATAGGAGATTTGGGAGGCTTGCGCTATTTTTGCAGACTGAAGGAGTGATGAACACAGAGATACGGAACTTTTGTGAAAGTAATAGAAAACTCTGTGCCTCCATGTCTCTGTGTGCTAAATAATGTAACTATGAGTAAAGGCTGGAAATATGGTATCGGGTTGGGAGTAGTAATCTTATTGCTTTTTGCGGGCAATCTGCTGGTGGGGTCGGTTTCGATTCCGCCTGCCGATGTTTTCCGTATCCTGCTCGGTGGAGAGGGGGAGAAGGCAAGCTGGAGCTTCATTCTTTGGGAATCCCGTTTGCCCCAAGCGCTGACGGCGCTGCTTTGCGGTGGCGCATTGGCTGTCTGCGGACTGATGTTGCAGACGGCTTTCAAGAATCCGCTGGCAGGACCATCCATTCTGGGCATCAACGCCGGGGCAAGTCTGGGAGTGGCCTTCGTCATGTTGCTGTTTGGCGGCAGCATCACGGCAGGGGCGTTCAGTCTGTCCGGCTTCTTCTCCGTACTGCTTGGCGCATTTATCGGAGCCATGCTGATTATGGCACTTATCCTTTTCTTTTCCACGCTGATAAAGAGCAATATCATGCTGCTGATAACGGGTATCATGATAGGCTACATCGCTTCTTCGGCCATTGCCCTGCTGAACTTCTTTGCTACGGCAGAGGGGGTGCAGTCCTATATGATATGGGGGCTGGGCAACTTCGGTGGAGTTTCCCTACAGCAGATGCCGGCCTTTGCGCTGGTCACCATTGTGGGACTGTTCGGCTCATTATTGTTGATAAAGTCCCTGAACGCCTTGTTGCTGGGAGAGCGCTATGCCGAAAATCTAGGTGTCAATATCCGCCGTGTGCGCAACTGGCTTTTGATTATCACCGGGCTCTTGACGGCTGTCACCACCGCTTTCTGTGGTCCGGTCGCCTTTATTGGCCTGGCCGTGCCGCATGTGGCCCGCATGATATTGGGGACAGCCAATCACAATTCCCTATTGCCGGTCACCATCCTGAGTGGCGGTGCAGTGGCACTGCTTTGCAATCTGATTTGCGTCTTGCCCGGCGAAGCGGGTATTATTCCCTTGAATGCCGTCACGCCCATTATCGGTGCGCCGGTCATCATCTACGTTATTCTGAGCCAGCGGAAGCCCCAACAATTCAACTAAGCTATTGCCGACAGCTTGACAAGTTTTTGCCTTACTATTGGCAAGACTTTGCCACCGCGTTGGCAAACTTTTGCCATAGGCATGGCAAAGTTTTGCCAAACCTATGGCAATGTCTTGGCAAAATTTCTCTCTGATTATCAACGTGCTACTTTTTTTGTATTTTTCTCTCCATTCTATAGGGTTTTATCTTCCTCACCGCTCTTATTAATAGAAACCCCTTAAAAACATGCCTTATGAAAAACTTTGTAGGATTTACACTTGGGTGTTTGTTTGCATTCTTATCTTCGGGTATCACCCCGTTGATGGCGCAGGACGCGGCAGTGAACGAGCTCGTCATCACCGGTACGGTCAAGAACAAGGACAGCAGGAAGAAACTCGAAAACGTGAACGTCTCTGTTGTCGGCAACAATATCGGAACGGTGACCAATGCCGACGGCACATTCTCCTTGAAAGTAGCGGAAGCGGAAGCTTTCCGTGGACTGGAAGTCTCCCATATCGGCTATCTCACTACACACCTCTCTCTGGAAGAACTTGAAAAAACGGGCGAGCTGACCATCTGGATGATACCGGCCCCCAATCTTTTGAGCGAGATTGTGGTCTATGGCAATAATCCCCGCGTCATAGTGGAAGAGGCCATCAAGAAAATTCCAGTAAATTATTCTGGCAATGACAACATGCTGACCGCCTTCTATCGGGAAACCGTGCAGAAGCGCCGCCGCTATATCAGCGTGTCCGAGGCAGTGATGGATGTCTATAAGACGGATTATAACTCCCGCGATGTAGACCGCGACAAGGTGCAGCTGCTGAAAGGCCGCCGCCTGCTGAGCCAAAAGCAGAGTGACACGCTGGCTGTGAAAGTGGTGGGAGGTCCCAATTTGTCCCTTTATCTGGACATTGTGAAGAATGGCGATGCGCTGTTGAGCACGGACAATCTGGACTATTATGAATTCCGTATGGAGGACCCCGTCAATTTGGATAACCGCATGCAGTATGTGGTCAGCTTCCGTCCGCGGGTCAGCCTGATGTATGCCTTGTTCATCGGGAAACTGTATATAGACTACGAACGGCTTTCCTTTACACGTGCCGAGTTTGGCCTGGACATGGCAAATCGGGTGAAGGCAGTGGAGGCCATTCTGCATAAGAAGCCCGTCGGCTTACGGTTCCGCCCGCAGGAAGTCACCTATCTGGTGACCTACAAGCAGCAGGGGGCCAAGACTTACCTGAACTATATACGGAATGTCATCCGCTTTAAATGCGACTGGAAAAAAAGGCTGTTCTCCTCCAGCTACACCGCTTTCTCTGAAATGGTGGTGACCGACAGGACGGAAAGCCCTCTCTCCGGCATCTCCAACAAGAACACCTTCAAACGGAAGCAGGTATTCTACGACCTGGTGGATGAGTACTGGAACGAAGACTTCTGGAGGAACTACAATATCATAGAACCTACGGAATCCCTGGAGAATGCAGTCAGCAAATTGCGGAAACAATCCAATTGATTATCTGATAGTTTTCCTTATATTTGGAGCAACCGAGAAAAAACACCGTGTATGCTGGACGAACTGATGATACTGGCCAGAATAAAGGAGGGCGATATAAAGGCGTTCGAAGGAATCTTCCGCCGGTATTATTCCCCTCTTTGCTGGTATGCTGCGGGCATCACGGGTGATACGGCGTCTGCCGAGGAAATTGTGGAGGAGCTGTTCTACGTGCTGTGGAAGAACCGGGAGCGGTTACAAGTATTCCAGTCCGTGAAAAGCTATCTCTACCGTTCTGTGAGGAATGAAGCCGTGCAGTTTTGTGAGCATCAGGAGGTCAAGGAGCGCTATCGGGCATCTGTCCGTACGGAGTCCGGGCCGGGCTATTCGTCCGACCCCCACGCGCATTTGGAGTACGAGGAACTACGGACTCTCATCCGGCATACGCTCGACAAGCAGCCCCGGCGCCGGCAGCAGATTTTCAGGATGCACCGCATGGAGGGGAAGAAATATGCAGAGATTGCCTTGTCGCTTTCGTTGTCCGTCAAGACGGTGGAAGCGGAAATGACCAAGGTACTCCGAACCTTACGAAATGAAATTGATAATTATATCCGGACACAATGATGGAAGTAGATAAAAAGAAGACAAGGACCGACGAGGCATGGGTACGGCTTTATGCCCGCTTCGAAACGGACTGCCTGCTGCCGGCAGATGCGGAACATGCTCCGGCAATGCACCGCAGGCTTTACCTCAAGTGGGGGAGCGTTGCGGCAGCCGTGATTGCCGGAATCGTATGTTTTGCCGCATGGTGGGCCGTACCGGAACAAGGTGGGGACAGTCGTAGCTTGCTGACGGAGGAGAACCGGGAGAAGCCCACACTGGTCAAGACCCTTGAAGACGGTTCGGTGGTATATCTGGCGCAGGAAAGCACGCTGAAGTATCCCGAACATTTTGCGGAAGACAAGCGGGAAGTGAACCTGCAGGGTGAAGCCTTCTTCGATGTGGCAAAGAAACCCGAGCAGGCTTTTACGATTGAGACGGCGAGGGTGCGTGTGGAGGTACTGGGCACGGCTTTCAATGTCAGGAGCAATGAAGGGCTCCCCTTCAGCTTGTCCGTGAAGCGCGGGAAGGTGAAGGTGCTGCTGAAACAAAAGGAACAGACGGTCTTTGTAGAGGCGGGAGAAACGGTTATCTTGCAGGGGGGCAGTCTGCTCGTCAGCGAGACGGAGAATCCGGAGCTCTTTGACCGCTACACCAGCAACATCCGTTTCAAGGACGAGTGCCTGGAGGATGTGCTGCGTGCCATCAATAAGGAGTCTGCCGGCTGGCAGATAGAAGCCGCGTCGCCAACCCTGGGCAAACGGCGGCTGACGGTCGAATTTTCGAATAACTCCCCGGAGTCTGTGGCCGAGCTGATATGCTGGACGTTCGACTTGAAGTGTACACGTCAGGGCAATAGACTGATATTGTCGGAACAATGAATTCAATGAAATGCTTCATTCTCCATTTGCCACTCTTCATTTTCTTCCTGGCAGGCAGTGCAAGAGCGGACGGAGGCGATGTGCTGGACCGCATCGTCCGGCTGCCTGGAATGAAGGGAACGGTTTATGCGCTGTTGGGGAAAGTCTCGGAGCAGTCCGGCTATCTGTTTATCTATGATAGTAAGGTCATCCATAACGACTCAGTGGTGAGGGTCAGGAAGCAGGAGTGTTCCGTGAGGCAGGCCATTCATAGGATAACCGGCAGCCGGAACCTCGAATTGAAGGTATTAGGCAACCATATATTGATAACACGGGCGGCAGAAAGGAAGAGTATGGAAGAAACGGTACCCCTGCCGCCCCGACCGGCATATTCCACCATTGCCGGAATCCTGCTGGACAAGGAGACGGGAGAGCCCGTCGTCAGTGCGTCGGTCATCGCACAAGGAACCTCACTGGGTAACATTACCAACCAGAACGGTGAATTCCGGCTCAACCTGCCCGACTCGTTGAGGCGCTGCATGCTCTCCTTCTCCCATCTGGGTTATGTGGGGCAAACGGTGGAAGCCTCTGCTTTGGAAGGACGCAGCAATGTCCTGAGCCTTGAGCCGAAAGTCATTTCCTTGCAAGAAGTGCTTATCCGCTTGGTGGAGCCTAAAAAGCTGCTTCGCGAGATGATAGAGCACCGGGATAGGAACTGCTCCACTTCTCCGGTCTATCTGACCACCTTCTACCGGGAAGGTGTACAACTGAAGAACAAGTTCCAGAGCCTGACGGAGGCCGTTTTCAAGGTCTACAAATCACCGACGATGGAACCCGGACAGAAAGACCAGGTGAAACTGCTCAAGATGAGCAAGATAGATAACCGGGAGCAGACGGACAGTGTGCTTGCCAAAATCAGCTCCGGGGTGGAGGCATGTCTGCAGTTGGACATCATGAAGAATCTTCCAGACTTCCTCTTGCTGGAATCCGGCGAGGAACTTTATACCTATACTTCGGGCGACATCGTATCGGTGGACGACCGTACTGCCAACGTCGTCTATTTTGAGCAGAAACGTGGGGTAAAGGAGCCTTTGTTCTGCGGAGAACTCTATATAGACTCGGAGAACAGCGCCTTGCTGCGTGCCCGCTTCGAAATTCATCCCCGGTATGTGAAGGCCGCCACACGGCTTTTCGTGATACGCCAGGCTCCGAAAATCAGGCTGACAACGGAGAAACTTGTCTATACCGTCTCATACAAACCCTGGAACGGTACCTATTATGTCCACCACATCCGTGGCGACCTTTACTTCAAGATGAAGAGAAAACGCATGCTCTTCAGTAATCCCACTCTGTATACCTGGTTCGAGATGGTGACCTGCCGGATTGACGGGGAGAACGTGACGCGCTTCCCGCGTGCGGAACGGTTGCCGGTGCATACCGTCTTCTCTGAAACCGACTTCAAGTATGACGCCGATTTCTGGGGCGACTTCAATGTGATTCCGCTGGAAGAGGAGCTTGGAAAGATTATCGAGAAGGTCTCCCTGAAGATAGAGCAGACGGAAGCTCCGTAAACATGGCCCTCAATCGTTTGCGGTGGGTAGGTTGTATATTCTACACTAAAATTATCTCTATTTTGTTTTTTATTGTAATTTTGTCCCCGGTATTAGTTTAAATTTAAAGATTGTAACTATGAGATTACCTGAGGACCCGGTGATGCTGTACAGCTTCATCAACATGAAACTGCGTGATTTCTATCCTTCGCTGGACGCGCTCTGCGAGGATATGAACGTAGAGAAAGAGGACATTGTACGAAAATTGAAGCTCGTGGGATTTGAGTATAATCCTGCAAAGAACAGATTTTGGTAAATAATGTTTCTGTATAAAACAACTCCCGTTGCTTGTTGTTGTAAAGCGCAAGTTAACGGGAGTTGTTTTGTTATGGAACTATGGGATAAGGCAGAACGTCTTTGGACGAGGGTCAAGAACTGGAAAACAGTACGCGGCTGGCACATCTGGAAGTTGAAGCTGGTGGATGCCCGGTTGTATTTCGTCAGCATGTTCGTCGGTTTGCTGACGGGACTGGTCGCTGTGCCCTATCACTATCTTCTCTATTATCTGTTCCACCTCCGCAGTGGTTTCTTCGCTTCGCATCCGGCCTGGTACTGGCACATTCCACTCTTTCTGTTTTCTTGGGGCATTCTCGTCTTCGTCATGTGGCTCGTGGGGAAAATGCCGCTTATCGGCGGGGGAGGTATTCCGCAGACACGCGGCGTGATTAACGGGCGCATCACTTACCGGCATCCTTTCATCGAGATGGTATCCAAGTTTGTAGGGGGCATTCTGTCCTTCTCGGCGGGGTTGTCTTTGGGGCGCGAAGGGCCTTCCGTGCAGATAGGCTCTTATGTGGGTAGCCTGGTATCCCGCTGGACTCATATCCTGAAAGGCGAACAGAAACAGTTGCTGGCAGCCGGGGCGGGAGCGGGGCTCGCTGCGGCTTTTGCAGCGCCACTGGCTTCCTCGCTCATTGTAATAGAATCCATTGAACGCTTCGATGCCCCTAAGACGGCCATCACTACCTTGCTGGCGGGTGTTGTGGCAGGAGCCGTGGCAAGCATGGTCTTTCCTGTGAATCCTTACCATCTGATAGAAGTAACGGAACCGGTTTTCGCCTTCTTTGTCCAGATGAAGTATTTCTTGATATTGGCGGTGATTGTCTCCGTATGCGGGAAGTTCTACTCCTCCACCATGAATGCTTTCAGGCATGTGTATGCCAAAGTCAATTCTCCGGCGTATGTCAAGATGTTCTATCTGGTGCTGGTGGCCTACATCATTTCGCTGATGCAGGTCAATCTGACTGGAGGCGGGGAGCAGTTTCTGCTGGCCCAGGCACAGAACGGCAGTACGCAGATTATGTGGGTGACGGCTGTCATGTTGCTGCATTTCGTCTTTTCCGTTTTCTCTGTCTCTTCCGGATTGCCGGGCGGCAGTTTCATTCCGACGCTGGTTACGGGAGGGTTGTTGGGACAGATTGTCGGTCTGGTAGGAGTGAGGTACGGTGTCATCGGGCAAGAGAATGTCAGTTATATCATGCTTGTTTCCATGTCGGCTTTTCTGGTGGCCGTGGTCCGTACACCGCTCACGGCCATTGTGCTGATTACGGAGATTACGGGGCATTTTGAGGTCTTTTACCCTTCGGTGGTTGTTGGTGGGTTGACCTACTATTTTACGGAACTTCTGCAAATGAAGCCTTCCAACGTCTCCCTCTATGAAGATATGATTCATGCTCCCGATTTTAAAGAAGAGAAACGCTATACGCTTTCAGTGGAGATTATGACGGATTCTTATCTGGACGGGAAACTGGTGGACGAACTGTTCCTGCCGGAGCGTTGCGTCATTATCAATGTACATCGGGATGGAAAAAATCTGGTCCCCGCAGGAACTCGTTTGATTCCGGGGGACCAGGTACAGATTGAGATGGACTCGCAGGACATAGAGAAACTCTATGAACCGCTTGTCAGTATGGCGAATATCTATTAAGCCAGATTGCCTATCTCGTCCAGATTCTTCTGGATGTCGGCATCCGTCAGCTCGTAATTCACTAAATCGCCGGACAAATACTTGTCGTAGGATGCCATGTCGATAAGTCCGTGACCGGAAAGGTTGAACAGAATCACCTTCTCTTCACCCGTTTCCTTGCATTTGTTTGCTTCGCGGATGGTGGCGGCAATGGCATGGCAGGACTCGGGGGCGGGGATGATGCCCTCTGCTTGCGCAAACAGACAACCGGCGTCGAATGATTCGAGCTGCTTGATGTCCACCGCTTCCATATAACCGTCTTTCAGCAGTTGTGATACGATGACACCTGCACCGTGATAGCGTAGGCCGCCGGCATGGATATTGGCAGGGGCAAAGTTGTGTCCCAGTGTAAACATGGGCAGCAACGGAGTGTATCCGGCCTCGTCGCCGAAGTCGTATTGGAATTTGCCGCGTGTCAGCTTCGGACATGAGGCAGGTTCGGCGGCGACAAAGCGTGTTTTCTTTCCTTCGAAGATGTTGTGGCGCATGAAGGGGAAGGCGATACCGCCAAAGTTGGAACCTCCTCCGAAGCAGGCGATGACGGTGTCGGGATATTCACCCGCCATTTCCATCTGCTTTTCGGCTTCCAGTCCGATGACGGTCTGATGCAGGGCCACGTGGCTCAATACGGAGCCGAGGGTATATTTGCAGTTGGGAGTGGTCTGTGCCAGCTCTATAGCTTCGGAAATGGCTGTTCCCAGCGAGCCCTGATAGTTGGGATGGGCGGTCAGTATATCTTTTCCGGCGCGGGTAGACATGGAGGGAGACGGGGTAACCTGCGCACCGAATGTCTGCATGATGCTGCGGCGGTAGGGCTTTTGCTCGTAACTGATTTTTACCTGATAGACAGCGGCTTCCAGTCCGAAGAGGCGGGCGGCATATGCCAGGGAAGCTCCCCATTGTCCGGCACCGGTTTCGGTGGTCACGTTAGTCACTCCCTCCTGCTTGCAATAGTATGCCTGCGGGATGGCGGAGTTCAGCTTGTGCGAGCCCATCGGGCTGACGCTCTCGTTCTTGAAGTAGATATGTGCCGGTGTGCCGAGCGCTTTCTCCAATCCATAAGCGCGCACCAGCGGAGTGCTGCGGTAGTATTTGTACATTTCGCGGACCTCTTCGGGGATTTCAATCCACGTGTCGGTCTGATTCAGTTCCTGGCGGCAGAGTTCCTCGGCAAAGATAGGATACAAGTCTTCTGCTTTCAGCGGTTGCTTGGTGCCGGGGTGAAGCGGTGGCATGGGCTTGTTCACCATATCGGCTTGTATGTTATACCAGTACTGTGGGATTTCCTCTTCCGGGAGAATGAATCTTTTCTTTTTGTTGCTCATAGTGGTTAAAATTATTAATAATTCAATGCCCAAATGTAGCTATTATTTTTGAACCAATTTCTTTTTCCTTTTGTTTTTTGTATATCAAGGTATATTTGTCTAAGTTTGCCGCGTTTCATTAATCGATGCATTTATGAAGATTTATCATAAATTCCTTTTGTATCAAAATAAATGGATTCACCCTTACGTACGGATGACAGTGGGAGTAATGACTTCCATCACTTATTTGGCCTCCATCCTGCTGATTGTCGGCGTGGTCTATGAGCATGGCTTTACGATTTCAGAGGTCGAGGCGCATCAGCTCCAACGCTTGTACCATGGGGTGTGGATTGTTTTTCTGGTAGATGTCACCCTTCGCATTTTGCTGGAATACAAGGATACCCGGCGCACCTTCAGTAAGCTCACCTGGATACTGACCATTCTGCTCTATCTGACCCTTATCCCGGTCATTTTCCATCGTCCGGAGGAGGAGGGCGCCATCTTGCAGTTCTGGGAATTTCTGCATGGCAAGGCCTATCATCTTGTCCTGCTGCTGGTGTTTTCCTTTTTCAGCCTTTCCAACGGGCTGGTACGGTTGTTGGGGCGGCGTACGAACCCTTCGCTTATTCTGGCTGCAAGTTTCCTGATAATCATAATGATAGGCACGGGGCTGTTGATGTTGCCGCGCTGCACGGTGAACGGCATATCGTGGGTCGACTCGCTGTTCATATCCACCAGTGCGGTGTGCGTCACGGGGCTGACGTCTGTCGATGTGGCGTCCACTTTTACCCCGACCGGTTTTGTGGTAATCATTCTGCTGATTCAGATAGGCGGTCTGGGAGTGATGACACTGACGAGCTTCTTTGCCATGTTCTTCATGGGTAATACCTCGTTGTACAATCAGTTGGTGGTGCGCGACATGGTGAGTTCCAATTCCTTGAATTCCTTGCTCTCCACCCTGGTCTATATTCTGGCCTTTACGCTGGTGATTGAAGGAATAGGGATGCTTGCTATCTGGGGAGACATCCACGGGACGATGGGGATGGACCTTCAAGAAGAGCTGGCCTTTTCCGCTTTTCATGCCATTTCCGCTTTCTGCAATGCGGGATTCTCCACGTTGCCCGGAAATCTGGGTAATCCGTTGGTGATGACGGGGCACAATCCGTTCTTCATCTATATATCTCTGCTGATTATTTTGGGGGGTATCGGTTTCCCCATACTGGTGAATTTCAAGGATATTATTCTTTACCATCTGCGTCGTCTGTGGCACTTTCTGCGTACGTGGCATTGGGACGGCAAGCGTTTTTACCATCTGTACAACCTGAATACAAAGATTGTACTGATAGTCACCTTCCTGCTGCTGGTACTGGGCACGGTGGGCATTGCTGTCTTTGAGTGGAATGCCTCCTTCGCCGGCATGTCGGTGGCAGACAAGTGGACGCAGGCGTTTTTCAATGCCACGTGTCCCCGTACGGCAGGCTTTACCAGTGTGGACTTGGCAGGCTTGGGGGTACAGACATTGCTTATATATCTGTTTCTGATGTGGGTGGGAGGCGGTTCACAGTCTACGGCAGGCGGTATCAAGGTAAATGCCTTTGCGGTAGTGGTGCTGAATCTGGTGGCTGTGTTGCGCGGCACGGAACGGGTAGAGGTGTTTGGCCGTGAGCTGTCACACGATTCTATCCGTCGTTCCAATGCCACGGTGGTGATGTCGTTCGGCGTCTTGTTGCTGTTTATTTTCATCATCAGCATTCTGGAGCCGGGTACGTCGCTTTTGGCCATTACCTTCGAGTGTGTGTCGGCATTGAGCACGGTGGGGTCCAGTTTGAACCTTACCCCGCGGTTGGGAGACGACAGCAAGCTGCTGGTGGCACTGCTGATGTTTGTGGGGCGTGTGGGGCTAATTACGCTGATGCTTGGCATCATCAAGCAGAAGAAGCATACGAAGTATCAGTATCCGAGTGGTCAGATTATAATCAATTAAATAAGATGAAGTATATTATTATCGGTTTAGGGAATTATGGTCACGTGCTGGCAGAAGAGCTTTCTGCACTGGGGCACGAAGTGATAGGTGCGGACGTGAGCGTCGGCCGGGTGGATAGTCTGAAGGAAAAGATTGCCACAGCCTTTGTCATCGACGCTACGGACGAGCAGGCCTTGTCCGTATTGCCGCTGAACAGTGTGGATGTGGTGATTGTTGCCATCGGCGAGAATTTCGGTGCATCCATCCGTGTAGTGGCTTTGCTGAAGCAGAAGAAGGTGCAGCATATCTATGCCCGCGCCATTGACGCTGTCCACCGTTCCGTACTCGAGGCTTTTGAGCTGGAACGCATTCTTACTCCCGAGGAGGATGCCGCACGCGGACTGGTACAGTTGCTGGAATTCGGTGCCGATATGGAGACCTTCCGCGTGGCACCGGATTATTATGTAGTCAAGTTCACCGTTCCGGACAGGTTCATTGGCTATTATGCCAATGAATTGAATCTCGATAAGGAGTTTGGCCTGAAGATGCTCGCCTTGAAACGTGCCGAGACTTTGAAGAATTGCCTGGGCGTCTCGTATGTGCAACACAATGTACTGAACGAACTGCCGGAAAATGACCAGATACAAGCCGGCGACCAGTTAGTGTGCTACGGACGGTATAAGGATTTCCAGAAGTTCTGGAAAGCACTATGATAATTGGTAGTTGGAAATGTGTCAAAAGTGGTATTCACCCCCCATTTTCAACTAATCAAAGTCTTTCTCCCGACACCGATAATGGAAATAATCAGTCAGGAAGTGTGCATTCTTGCGTATGAACTCTTGCCCGTATTCTTTTCTTTGCAAACTGTTCAGATAAGCATCCGGAAGCATGCCTTCGTCTTGCAGGATGCAACTCAATTGGTAGGGGATAATGTCTGGGTTGACGATGAACATAATGGCGTTTTTCTCTGCTTCCTCCTTATTATAATTAGGGTTGTCCGGAGATTTGATGCATTCGCACAGCTTGAATTGGATATGTAGGCCGGTGTGCGGGTTGGCCATCAGCATGGCTCCGTTTTCCGTATTTATGCGTGGTATGTCCAGGCCTTCTTTCAAATTGTAGTCCATCTTGTTCAGCAGAAAATCAGAAATCTCCTCTTGCGATTGGCAGAATACAAAAGATTTCCCGCCGGATGCTTTTATGAAATCATGGAATGCAGCCTTTTCATTCGTCTTTTCTTTCTGTTTCGTCAAGTCGTCCACATATTCCGCCATTTTCTGGTTGTACTTGTTCTCGAGAAGCATGCCGCACTGCCACCATGCGTTGCCAAAATAAATCAGTTCGCAGATAAGGGTGCTTTTCCCTACCTCTCGGCTACGGATGGCCGAAAGGTTCAAGGACTTCTTGGTTATCTTGAATTCGCCTTCGTCCTCACTGCACAAATCTTTGACGTACAGATACCTGTCATCTTCTTTCTCCAGCAGATAACAACTGTTTTCCCGTACCTTCACCTTGCCCCAAAGCTGATGTTCGGGATGGGCATTGCTGATGAGAGCCAGCCATTCCGGTGAGGTCAGCGACAGCAGGTTGCGGCGCCCTTTGAACGTCAGTGAGGTGCGTGTGGCATATATGAGGGTCTCTGCCATTTCGGGAGTAATCTTTTCATCATCCAGCAACCGTTCAGCTTCGTCCCGGCATTGGGCGACATTTTCGATGTTGAAGTAGCATTGGTAGTGAAACCAATCCAGTATCTCCCGGTAGCGGAAGAAGTCTTCTTCTCCCATGGCAGAGTGGTATAGAAATTCCTGCATCCTTTCATTTTCGGGAGCGGTTTCGTATTCCTCTGCAAGCAGTCCGTATATCTCTTGTGCAGTCTGCTCTATTCCGGGATTCTCGGGGTTGATGGCGCTTATTCCCCGGCACAGATATTGTATATGGTGCCAAAGCAGAAAGCGTATGTCCTCCAGATTGATTTCATCCGGAAAATAATCGCCTTTGATGGGGTAGAAGGGCAGATAGGCTCCGTATCGCTTCCGGCACTCGGCAGTGAATGCCTGCCAGATGCCGGTCTGGGAGATGACGTCCTCAAACCATGCGGCGAGGCAGAGGCTTGTATAGCGTATGTTTTCCTCTTCTTCGAAGGCGTCGGCTATCGTTGAAGAGTAAAGTCTTTTGTGGATTTCGTTTGCAATGCCGACGTAGTACTGGTCAACGCTGTTTGTCTGCTTGTACGGATGCAGTTCCAACCATTTTTTGGGATATATTTTCTTCATGACTCTAAAGTGAGTTTGGTGTGTATTTTTTATATGTTTCATTTCCAGCGTAAAGATATGTTTTTTATGGGAATTTTCTTGTTTTTCCTCCTTTCGATTAGTATATTTGTATGCTACTATTAAATCGTTCCATCGTGTGGAAAAAATCGTTCTACCATGGTGGAACGATTTTTCTTCCGTGGTGGAATGATATTTTCTCCATGGTGGAATGATTAAAGAATAGCATTTCTTCTCCTTAATGCCGTGGAAGAAGAAATGACGGAATTGCAGGACCATTTAAAAACAGAATATATATGAGTGCGTATTACGACCTTTTCGAGAAACCCGACGTCCGCCAGACCGGCGAGCAACAATCCCTTTATGCCCGCTTTGTCCCCAAGGGCACCATCGACCGCAAGGAATTTATCGAGCGTGTACATCTTTTCACCGGTCTCAGCCGCAGCCTGCTGGAAGGAGCGATGGCAGGCTTTATGGATGAGTTGCGCGACTGCCTTGCCAATGGCTGGACGGTGGAGCTGGGCGAACTGGGTTACTTCACCCCCTCTTTGAGTTGTACCCGCCAGGCGACGGACAAGAAAGAGCTTCGTGCTGCCTCCATCGCTTTGCGCGGGTTGAATTTCCGTCTGGGCAGGGAGTTCTATAAGGATTTGAAAGGTAAGATGCAGTTGGAGCGTTGTCCGCAATCGACATCGGCGCCTGCTTCGTCTGCCGATGAGGCGTTGGGCGTGGAGCAGCGCTGGCAGTTGCTGGATGAGTATTTGCAGCAGTATCCCTGCATCAATCGCTCCCAGTATGCACGGCTGGCAGGACGTAGTTATAAGCAGGCTGTTGTCGATTTGAACAGGTTTATAGAAGAGGGGATGCTGATGAGGCATGGGATGGGGCCGAGTGTGGTGTATGCCAGAAAGAGGTAAAATTCAAGATGTGTATTTGCATCCGAATCGAAATGCAAAGGACATATCCCGTGAGCTCAATATGGATAAAGGGCTGTTATCCCGCATATTGAAAAAGCTGGAGGTAAATCATTCTCGACACCCCCAAGAATACGGACAGAGCACATCTGTTTTATGAGAAAGCCGGATCCAAGAAAATAGAGAAAGAAGAACTCCCCATCGAATACGATTATCCGTATGATGACAGTGACTTCTTCTGCCTGACCTTGAACGGATACCAATAAATTTACGGTTATTAGAAATTTAATCGGATAAATTAAGATTTATGGAGATACATAAAGTCCATTCTGTTTTTTTTCAGTGCTACATTTACTACCAAAGCCATCGTGCAGGGTATCGTCAAGCAGCTGCACGCCGATAATATCCAACATGACATTACGAGTAATGTTTTAATCCCCCGGTTTGAGATTGGGACGCGATGAATTGTTGGTCGTAGGCGTGCCGTCCTATTCAGGAAGAGTGCCCGACACGTGCCATTGCGTCGGAGAACCCCATAAAGACAGATGAAGGTCAATGTATTTCATGTGGAAGGTGCATTGCCCTATGTCCTGTCGGCTCACGAAACTACCACTATCCATTTTTGGGAAAAAAGAGTTTGGAGTTTGCAAGCGCAAATTCAGAGAGAAAAGAACTTGAACTTTTTTACGCTGTCAATTAAAGATGCCGTAAAGGATAAAAACAATGTATGATTAAGGAATAAAATTTCTTAGTCATTGTCTATCAGTTCCTTTCTTTTTCTCCAATATCCTTTTTTATCCTACGAAAACCTCCTTAAACCTCCGTTAAAGCACCACCCCGTTTTCTGCCCGTTGTATCTTTGCATCGTGGTCACAAAGAAACTGGTTTTGCAGACTGACGAGCGAACAAGACCGACTTTTATTAATCAATTTAAAATTAAAAAACTATGGCTTTGAATTATGAAGTAAAAAAGAGAGTATTCGGTTTTGACGAGACAAAAACGGAAAAGTACGTGGCGCAGATGAAAACTTTGGGTGTGGTAGGTTTTAAGGATTTATGCGACGAGGTTTCCAAGATAGGCATGGCGCCTCGCGGTGTGGTGAAGTTGGTGCTGGACGGATTGATCGACACCTTGAATATGGATATCAACAAGGGATTTTCGGTACAGCTGGGTGAGTTCGGCTGTTTCCGTCCCGGCATCAACGCCAAGAGCCAGGACAAGCTGGAAGATGTAAAGGCAAGCACGATTTATCGCCGCAAGATTATCTTCACCCCGGGCTTCTACTTTAAGGATATGCTGACCCGCGCCAGCGTAGAGAAGATGGATTGGTCGGGCAACGGCACCGTTTCTGGCGGGGGTAGCTCCAAACCAAATCCGGATGGCGGCGGTTCCGATGGCGACCAGGGAGAAAATCCGTTAGGATAAACATTCTGTAAATAAGGAGAATATGAACTTTCTCAGAAAAAGGTTCATATTCTCCTTGAAATACTTGACTTCGCCTTTTGAATATCGTATCTTTACATCAATCATTTAAAAATCAGACAAACTGCTATGGAAACAGAAAATGGCTTTCGTATCACGACTTATAAAAAGAAAGATTTGGCATGCCTCTATTGCCCCAATGCTACTGCACGTTGCGCCATCCGCACCCTGACGCGGTGGATAAAACGGAATCACGAACTGTATGAAGCCTTGGCGCATACCGGGTACAATGTAAGGACACGGACATTCATGCCGAAGCAGGTGAGTCTTATCGTACAGTATCTGGACGAACCTTAATATTCTTTTCAACCTCATTTATTATGTTAAAGCGGGAAGTTGCGGTTAAACTTCCCGCTTTTGTTTTTGTCATAGATACGTTGCAACACAATAGGTATAACTAACATAAGGTATTAATTAAAAAAAGAGAAAAATGATGAAAAGAATAGTTCTGATATGGATGGCCGCCTTCCTGATGGGTGGCATGGCAATGGCACAACATGCCCGCCACAGTGATAAAATGCCCGAACCGAAAGTCCGTGCCGAGCGCATGACGGAACGGATGGTGAAAGAGTACTCCTTGAACGATACGCAGAAACAACAACTGCTGGAGGCAAATCTGGCATTGGTTGAGAAAATGGGAGATATGCCGATGCATCGTGCCAAAGCACACAAGCATCATAAGAGAGATGGCAAGCGCCATCAATTGACGGATGAGCAACGCGCGCAGAAAAAAGCGGAGATGGAAAAGAAGCGTGAAGAGATGAAGACTGCCCGTATTGCTTATGATTCACAACTCCAGAAGATTATGACGGAAGAACAATATGCTGCATACAGCAAGAAAGTGCAGGATAGAAAAGCAAAAATGGAATCTAAAAGAAAATAAATTTTCTATTGCATTCAATTTGTACTATTTTTGTCCGGTCAACTACTAAAAAACAGAACGATGAAGAATATAGTCTATATTTTAGTGTGTGCATCGGTCATTTTCTTCACTGCTTGTTCGTCGCAAGACAAGAATAAGAAAGACGGTACGCAGGTATTGATGCAGGATAGTACAGAAATTGCCGGCCCACAGCGCATGCAGGTGTCTGATGTAAAAACATCCTTTACGTATAAGGGAAAAGAGTATCAGTCTTCTGTAGTGCGCCGGCCGGATGAATCTCTGCCGATAGTGAAAAACGAGCAGGGGGAGAAATTTGTGGATAACCGTATCACCTTGCGCATCACGTGCGGCGGGAAGCAGGTGGTGGATAAAGTGTTCACCAAAGATAATTTTGCTTCGTTGGTGGATGCCAAGTTCATGAAGTACTCCATTCTTGAGGGGCTGGTCTATGACAAGACCACTCCGCAAGGAATCATATACGCGGCGAGCGTCTGCTATCCGCAATCCGACCTTTATGTTCCCATCAGACTGACCATTACGGCTGACGGGAAAATCTCCATGGCAAAAGAAGAACTGATGGAGGACTATCAGACAGACAGCATTGATTAGTGGATAGTTTTCCAGATTGTTTCCAGTTTTATAGACCATCTTTGCCGGTATGAAAATCCTGATTGTAGAAGATGAGCAAGATTTGCGGGAAACCATCCGCACTTCGCTCTTGAAAGAAAAGTTTGTTGTAGAGACCGCTGCCGACTATTTTTCGGCATTGGATAAAATCAATGACTACGATTACGACTGCATTTTGCTGGATATCATGTTGCCTGGCGGGAGCGGTCTGGACTTGCTGCGTGAGCTGAAACGGCTGCACCGCAGTGACAGTGTGCTTATTATCTCGGCCAAAGACTCGCTGGACGACAAGGTGGACGGGCTGGAACTGGGAGCCGACGATTACCTTACAAAGCCTTTCCATCTGGCAGAACTCAATGCACGTGTCAAGTCATTGATACGTCGGCGGCAGGCGAAGGGAGATGTGACCGTCACCCTTGGAAATCTTTTGCTCTACCCCGACAAACGGCAGGTAGAGATAAACGGAAAACCCTTGCAGCTGAACCGCAAGGAGTTCGACCTGCTCTATTATTTTGTAGTCAACCCCGGCCGGGTCATCAATAAAATGAGCCTTGCCGAGTCGGTGTGGGGAGACAATATAGACCAGGCGGATTCGTTGGATTTTATCTACTCGCAAGTGAAGAATCTGCGTAAGAAATTGAAACAAGCTGAGGCTACCATAGAATTAAAGGCTGTCTATGGATTCGGCTACAAACTCTCCGAACTATGAAGCTGCTGAGCTACACCTACCGCAAACTTGCATTGCTGCTGTTTCTGTTGATGGCAGTGTGGGGTGTGCTGTTCTATTACGCAATCATTGACGAGGTGGTGGATGAGACGGACGATACGTTGGAGAATTACGGTGAGATATTGATGGAGAGTGCGCTTCACGACCCCTCGATACTCGAAACGGAAGGCTCGTTGATGTCTTTCTATAAGTTCACTCCTATATCCGAAGAGGAAGGGCGGCATTACAGACAAGTGTTCTATGATGCTACGGTTTATATCGAACTGGAGGATGAAGACGAACCGGTACGTGTCATGTGTACCGCTTTCCGTATGCCCGACGGGCAATATTATGAGTTGAAACTGATGATTTCCATTTTGGAGCGGGATGACATGGTGGAGGCTATGCTTTGGTATCTGGGAGCGCTGTTCCTGTTGTTTCTCATCTGTACTTCCATCGGCATCCAGTTGGTGCTGAAGGGAGTGTTCCGTCCGTTACATAGGTTGCTTGACTGGCTGCACTGCATTCAGCCCGGCAAGGAGGTGCCTCCATTGGACAACCCGACGAAGATACGGGAGTTCCGCCAGCTGAGCGATGCTGCATTGGATATGGGCAACCGCAGCTACAAGGCATACGAGGAGCAGAAGCAGTTCATCGAGAATGCCTCGCATGAGTTGCAGACACCGCTTGCCATCGTGAGGGGAAAAGTGGAACTGCTGGCTGAGAGTGAAGGGATGACGGAACAGCAAATGGAGCAGCTGGACGAGATATATGCCACGCTGGGGCGTGCCGTAAAACTGAACAAGTCCCTGCTGTTGCTTTCCCGTATAGAGAACGGGCAGTATACCGAGATGGAGGATGTCTCGGTGGATGAGATATTGGATGAACTCTTGCCCGACCTGATGGATATCTATGAACATAAGCAGGTGAGACTGATACGAAAACGGGAGGAGCAGCCTTTTATTATCCGTTGCAACCATTCGCTGGCGCAAATACTGGTTTCCAATCTGGTGAAGAATTCGTTGCTGCACAATAGGGAAGGGGGAGAGTTGCAGGTACTTACCACTCCAACTTCGCTGGTCATAAAGAATACGGGTGATGTTCCTTTGGATGGAGAGAAGTTGTTCCGGCGTTTCTATCATGGCATGGATGGCAAGAAGGACTCCACCGGACTGGGGCTTGCCATAGCGCGTTCCATTGCGTTGTCGTCTTCATTGAAGCTCACGTATGAATGGCAAGACGGTATGCATACCTTCCGTCTGGTTAAAGAAAGTGAAATTTACCGTTAACTGCGATTGTTCCCAAATCTTTCCTAATTCTCTACCGTTATTTGCAGTGTGAATAATATGAAATTTATTAGTAACATTAAAAAATAACGATTATGAAGAAAGTATTGTCTATTCTTGTGTTGGCTCTTGTAGCTGTTCAGTTTGCCTTTGCCGGTGATGTCATCACTCAGGATACCAAGCAGCTTCCGCTGACGGCACGCAATTTTATCAACCAGTATTTCTCGAAACCGCACATTTCACACATCAAGATTGAAAGTGAAATATTGCAGACTAAAAAATATGAAGTGCTGTTGACAGACCGTACGGAAATAGACTTCGACAAGAAAGGAAACTGGTTGGAAGTGGATTGCAAGAAGTCCGCTGTTCCCGAAGCATTGATTCCGGTTCCGGTAAAGGAGTATGTGAAGGCTAACTTCCCGAGAGAGATTATTACTAAAATCGAACGCGGACGTACCGGTGTGGAAATTGAATTGGGTAATGACTACTCTTTGAAGTTCAACAAAAAGGGAAAGTTCGTCAGCATGGACGATTGATTCTCCAGTAACTATTAACCTAAACTTTATAGAGAAATGATGAGAATAAAGATTCAAATGTTGGCGATGATGTTCATCGCCGCCTTGGCACTTGGTGCATGCAGTGATGATGACGACAAGGATGATGTCAAAGTGCCCGAAGCAATGTCACAAGCATTGAAGTCCAAATACCCTTCCGCAATCCATGTGGAATGGGAACAGAAAGGGGGCTATTTCGTTGCAGATTGTAAAGTGGATGGGCAGGAAAAGGATGTATGGTTCAATAATCAGGCGGAATGGCAACTGACGGAAACCGAATTGCTTTGGAATAATCTTCCGGGAACAGTACAGACCTCTTTCAGCGCCAGTGAGTATGCCGGTTGGAAGATAGAGGAGATTGTTCTTTTGGAGTATCCGGTAGTGCCTATGCAGTTTGTCATTGAAGTTGAAAAGGGAAATGCAGAGTATCAATTGTTCTATTCGGAAGAAGGCGGCTTGCTACAGACAAAAGATGTGAGCGGTAATAGGGATGATACGCATTGGCCGGTAAAACTTGATTAGAGAAGAGTTAAGGATAAGGGATTAAGGACATTAGTGTTGTGCAATCATATTGAAAACTTAATCCCTTAATCCTTAATCCCTTATCCTTAACTACATCGGCTTATAATCCTTCGCCAGTCCTCCTTCGCTGGTTTCTTTGTAGAGGGAGGGCAGGTCGTTTCCGGTTTCTTTCATGACTTCCACCACTTTGTCGAATGACACGCGGTGCATGCCGTCGGTGAAGGAGGAGTAAAGGTTGGCATCCAAGGCGCGTGCGGCGGCGTAGGCATTACGTTCGATGCACGGGATTTGTACCAGTCCGCAAACTGGGTCGCAGGTCATACCCAAATGATGCTCCAATCCCATTTCGGCGGCATATTCTATTTGTGCCGGACTGCCTCCAAACAATTGGTTGGCTGCGGCTGATGCCATGGAACATGCTACACCTACCTCTGCCTGGCATCCGGCTTCCGCTCCCGAAATGGAAGCGTTGGTCTTCACGATGTTTCCTATCAGTCCAGCTGTGGCAAGGGCACGAAGTATGCGTGTGTCGCTGAACTCCCGGCTTTTTTGCAGATGATAGAGCACTGCCGGTACAATGCCACACGAACCGCAGGTAGGTGCAGTGACAATGACCCCACCTGACGCATTTTCTTCACTTACTGCCAAGGCATAGGCAAATACCAGTCCGCGCGACTGGAGGGAAGCCTTGTAGCCACTGGCACGTATATAATAGGTAGAAGCCTTTCGGCGCAGATTCAGAGGGCCGGGCAAGACTCCTTCACTATCCAATCCCCGTTTTACGGCAGCCTGCATGGTTTTCCATACCTCCTGCAGGTAATCCCAAATGTCGCTTTCCTCGCATTCCTTGACGTACTCCCAGTAACTTTTTCCGGTACGTTCACACCATTGCAGTATTTCGGTCATACTGTTCATTTCGTATACATCCGGGGTGTTTACGGATGATGCTCCGTCATTCTCTTCTGCCAGGGCACCGCCGCCGACACTGAATACAGTCCATTGGTCGGTCTCCTTGCCTTCGCTGTCCAAAGAAACGAATTTCATGCCGTTGGGATGGAAGGGCAGGAATATTTTGGGTTCCCAGATTATTTCTACCGGTGCTGCGGGTTGCAGTGTCTCGGTGATGGCAACATTGGTCATGTGTCCCTTGCCGGTAGCGGCGAGGCTTCCGTATAGGGTTACTTGGAATGCGGCTGCTTCGGGATGCCTTTCCAGGAATATCTGAGCTGCCTTGCGCGGTCCCATGGTGTGGCTGCTGGATGGACCGGTACCGATACGGTAGAGTTCTTTGATTGATTTCATATATTTCAGATTTATGATTTAGCTTTAACTATCAATTATCAACTGTCAATTATCCATTAACTCAAGTCCACAACGGTGATGCCTGCTCCGCCGAACTGTATATGTTCGTCGGCAAAGTGGCGCACTCCGGGGACAGTTTCCAGATATTGGCGGATAAGCGTGCGCAGGATACCCGTTCCTGTTCCGTGAAGGATACGCACACGCGACATGCCGACGAGGATAGCATCATCAATGAAATAGGTGACGGCTTGCAGCGCTTCGTCGCCACGCATGCCACGGACATCAATGTCTTGCTTGAAATGTAGTTTCTTCTCATACATGCTGTCTTGGGTCTGGACGCTGATGAAAGTGCTTTTGGCGGACACGTCAGCTTGTTTGGGCTGCGCGTTGGTGCGTTCCAGCCTGTCCAGCTTGACGGTAGTCTTGATGCTGCCGAACGCGATAATCGCATTCTTGCCGTTCACTTCCATTACCTCGCCCACAGAGGTCTGTCCCTTTATTCTGACGTTGCAGCCGGGGACGATTGCCGCGAGGCGTTCCGCTTCTTTCCGCGCCTGCTGTTCTGCCAAAGCCTGGGCAGACGGTCCGTTCTCTTTTCCATTGCCTGCTTTCTTTTCCTTTTTCCGGTTCTGCTTTTCTTTCAGCTTTTCCATCTTGCGGGCAATTTTTTCTTCCAGTTCCTTGTTGGCAAGCGCTTCCATTGATTCGCGGAAGTCCGTCAACTCCTGGCGGGCCTGGCGTGTCTTTTCTTTTTCTGCCTGGGCTTCTTTGATGGAGCGTATGGTGTTCTCGATGCGTGCATTGGCTTCCTGCATCAGTTGCTCCACCTCTTCTTTCGCTTTGCGCAGAATATCCTTCCGGGATTTCTGCAAATCTTCGATTTCGGTCTGATAACGCTCGATGGTCTCTTCCATGTGCTTTTCACGCTGGCGTATTGTCTGGCGTTTGCCTTCCCAATAGCGTTTGTCGCGCACAATGTCCTGCAGGTACTTATCGGCGTTGATGTATTCGCTGCCCACAATTTCCGAGGCATCGGCGATGACATCTTCCGGCAGACCTATCTTGCGGGCAATCTCCACAGCGAACGAACTGCCCGGATTGCCTATCTGTAGTTGGAACAGTGCCTGCATCAGATGGCGGTCGTAGAGCATGGCGCCATTCACTACACCTTCGTGGTCTTCGGCAAAATGCTTCAGGTTCTGGTAGTGTGTGGTGATGACACCGAACGTCTGTTTCTGGTTGAAACGCTTCAATACGGCTTCGGCAATGGCACCTCCTATCTGGGGTTCTGTTCCGCCCCCGAATTCATCAATCAGGATGAGGCTCCGTTCGTTGCAGCTTTTCATCATGATTTTCATGTTCGTAAGGTGGGAGGAGTAGGTGCTCAAATCATCTTCAATGGACTGCTCGTCACCGATGTCGATGAATATACTGCTGAATATTCCGGCATGACTGCGTTCGTGCATCGGGATGAGTAGTCCGGATTGCAGCATGTATTGTAATAAGCCTACTGTCTTTAAGCAGACGGACTTGCCGCCTGCGTTCGGACCGGAGATGATGAGGATACGTTGCTTCTCATTCAGTTCGATGTCAAGCGGTACGACTTTTTTGCCATGTTTGGCGAGAGAAAGTTGCAAGAGTGGGTGTACCGCCATTGTCCAGTCCAGCAGTTGCTTGTTTTCGAGAGCCGGTTTCAGTCCGGATATTTGCTCGGCAAACAATGCTTTGGCACGTATGAAGTCTATTTCGGCAAGGAACTCGTATGATAGCAGTACGTCGGGGATGGAGGGACGCAACTGGTTGGAGAAGCCCGTCAGGATGCGGATAATTTCTCTGCGTTCGTCACCTTCAAGTTCTCGTATGCGATTGTTGGCTTCCACTACTTCGGCAGGCTCGATGAATACGGTTTTACCACTGGCCGACTCGTCGTGTACAATACCGCGTATTTTCCGTTTCAGTGCCGGTGCAACGGGAATGACCAGACGGCCGTCACGCATGGTGGGTGTTACGTCTTTGTCCACAACGCCCTCGGACTGGGCATTTCGTAGAATACTGTTCAGTGAGCGGGAGATGCTTCCCATAGTACTTGCCAGTTCCCGGCGGATGCGTGCCAACTCTGTAGAGGCATTGTCCTTGATTTTTCCGTAAGGAGAGAGGATGCCGTTTATTTTTGCTATGAGCTGTGGGAAAACGGTGATGTCTCCTGCCAGTCTTTTCAGACAAGGGTAGGGGGAAGTGCCCTCTTCCTCATCATCGTCGCTTTTCTGTAGGAAGCGTACAATATCACGTATGGTTTCTAGTGAACGGCGCAGGTCAAAGAGCTCTTGTTCATCTAGATACATGCCTTCCACGCGTATGCGTTTCAGTGACGGACGTACATCAAAAAAGTATTGTGCCGGGAAGTTGTCTTCTTCTTGGAGTATGCGTACAAATTCAGTGACTTGGTCCAAACGCTCCTCCACCTCTCCAAAGTGGTCGGAGAATGCCATGTCCATCACCCGTTCTTCGCCAAGTGTACTGAGGCATTTTTCTTTCAGCAATTGGCGTATTTGGTCGAAACCTATTTTCTGTTCAAAGTTCTGCGGATATATCATGGTGCAAAAGTACTATTAATTCATGAAAAAAGAGAAAGGAAGTTTGCAGAATTAAAAATGATTTGTACCTTTGCACCGCTTTAAAGAGGAAAGCACTTCCCGAAAAGGAAGTTTTAGGAGAGGTGGCAGAGTGGTCGATTGCGGCGGTCTTGAAAACCGTTGTGCTGCGAG